>Ga0268298_10000055_pt1 | contig 134639 bp, 112 predicted proteins | sample WWTPWeurt_MetaG_FD_194462 | JGI IMG/M metagenome (GOLD analysis project Ga0268298, IMG submission 194462) | Activated sludge microbial communities from WWTP in Nijmegen, Gelderland, Netherland - WWTP Weurt | ecosystem: Engineered > WWTP > Aerobic digester > Activated sludge | place...
AGGGGCGCCGGCCGCCGTGGTCGGCGTTGCCATCGCCCTCCTCGTCCTGCTGCCGGAGACCGGTGCAGCGTTCAACGCCGCCTATCGCAATCGCATGCAGACCAGCCTCAATCTTGCCCTCGGTTCGGCCCTCGCCACCATCGGCCTCACCATCCCCGCCGTGGCCGCGGTGGCCATCGCCCTCGACATCCCTCTGGTGCTGGGCCTTCCGGCCAAGGAGATCGTTCTGCTGGCGCTGACCCTGTTCGTCAGCTCGATCACGCTGGCCAGCGGGCAGGCTACCGTACTGCAGGGTGCCGTACATCTTGTCCTCTTTGCGGCCTTCCTCTTCCTCGCGGTCGTGCCCTGAATCCACGTACGATGGGCAGGGTGCGCCTGCCGGACCTGCAACGAATCGGCGGGATCAACCCCTGCAGACTTTGTCCTCGAGCCCGCGGGCGGCGTTGCGATGGAGGCCATTCGCCGGGAGCGAGGCGCGGTAACCGTTGCCGATGACTTCACTTGCTTGCACCGACGGTGGGAGCAAGACATCTCTTGATTTTTGCAATCCAATCCCAACCTTTTGTATTGGAAAGGATCGTCAGCTACGCCTCATGCAGCGCGATCCCTGCCGAAGGCACGCCCACCGCCCCGCGGAAATAGCGCCCTCCGGCCGTGTTCTCAATGCAAGCAAAAGGAGGAAATCATGGACTTCGATCTGAAGAAATGGGCTCCCTGGAACTGGTTCAAGAAGGAGCAGGATGGGCAACCGGGCTCGGGCAACGTCACCGCCGCAAAAACCGACGGGCCGCGGAACCTGCCGTCGTCCTCGCTGGACCCCTTGCTGCACGTGCATCGCGAGATGGATCGCCTGTTCGAAGACGCGTTTCGCGGTTTTGGCGTGCACTGGCCGCGCCTGGCGCTGCCGACGTCGGCGTCCCCCTGGCCCGGCTTGCTGCGCCCGGCCCTCGACCTCCAGGAGACGGACAAGCAGTACCGGATCACGCTGGAAGCCCCCGGCGTCGATGAAAAGGACATCCAGCTCAGCCTGGACGACGACGTGCTGTGGATTCGCGGCGAGAAGCGCCAGGAACAGGAGCACAAGGACGGCCAGTATCACCGCGTCGAGCGCAGCTACGGCAGCTTCCAGCGCGCCCTGAATCTGCCGGAGGACGCCGACCAGGACGCCATCCAGGCCTCGTTCAAGAACGGCGTGCTCAATATCGTCATCGACCGGCGCGCCCAAGCGCCCAGCCCCCCGGGCCGCACCATTCCGATCAACTGAAAGGATGAGCCACCCCATGCACCTCGTGTGCCCCCATTGCGACAGCATCAACCGGGTCCCGGCCGAACGCCTGGCCGAGGACCCTCAATGCGGCCGCTGCCACCGCGGCCTGTTCGCGGGGGCGCCCGTGGAACTCACGACCGAACGGTTCGCGCGCCACATCGAGCGCAGCGACCTCCCCCTGCTGGTGGATTTCTGGGCGCCCTGGTGCGGCCCCTGCAAGATGATGGCGCCCCAGTTCCAGCAGGCGGCACGCGTGCTGGAACCGCGCCTGCGGCTAGGCAAGGTCAACACCGAGGCGGAACAGGGTCTGGGCGCACGCTACGGGATACTCAGCATCCCCACCCTGGTGCTATTCCGCAACGGACGCGAACTCGCGCGTCAAAGCGGCGCCCTGGGGGCGCAAGACATCGTGCGCTGGGCTACGGCGCAGCTCGGGTGAGGTGAAAGGAAATCGTTGCCGATTCAGGCAGGAGTGCCGTTATCCGATGGAATCGCTGAAGCAGATGCGCAACCGTTCCTCGCCGATGCAGACGTTTGCTGGCTCGCAAAAGGCTTGGTTTGTCGGCCTTGCCCGTCTGTGACGTCAGCGACGAAAAACGGCCGGTTCTGATTGAAGACCGGCCCTTGGGATTTTGAGAGAGGGGATAACAGCTTCTTCGTCAGGGCTACGTTGGCTCAGTGCCCATTGCCGTCGGTCGGCCACCGGACGATCAGGGGCAGCTAACGACGCGAACCAGCCAAAGATGATCGAGTCTCGCGGAGAGTTCGCCTGCCCTATTTCGCCGCTTGTATCTCTATTGGCAGCGCAAACGATTTCAACCCTCTGCAATGGTCTTAACTGGTCTTGAAGCACTGTGACGACTGAGGCTGGGCAATGGCTATAGGCAATTCAACCGCCGGAACGAGACCTTGTGGATCAGTCATCAGGTCCTCCAATGTGTATCCGTCGAGTACCAGCAACATGGCATTTAGCGCTTCCCTCAATATGCCTTTGAGGCAGCACGCTGGCTGAATCCTGCAAGCCGGGTGACTACCGAAGCACTCGGCAAGCGCAAAGTCGCTCTCGGTGGCACGAACGACATCCCCAAGCACTATCTCTTTGGCTGGTCGCCCGAGGCGAAGGCCGCCGCCCTTGCCGCGAACTGTCTCAATAAAGCCGCCGCGCCCCAATTCAAGCGCGACCTTCATAAGGTGGTTTTGCGAAATCCCGTGGCTGGCCGCAATTTCCCCAATGCTGGCCAGCCTTTCGGGCCGTGCGGCAAGGTACATCAATACCCTCAGGCTGTAGTCGGAGAAGCTACTCAGGCGCATGACGGTTTAAAGCAGTATTTGAAATGTTGAATAGGCGACTGAAAGCCGTTAGTATAAACATACATTCTTTACCCCTTATAGCAAGTGATTGTCCAATGATCTTGCGAGAAACCGTGCATCCCTATGCCGCCGCCATCTTCACCCCGCAAAATCATTGAAATCCACAGCGCTGTCGATCCCGAGGCGAAGGTCTATCCCCGATCGATCAGCGGGCCCTATGCCCGAGCCCGTTGGTTCTTCGTATGGCTCACGCAAGCGGTCTTCTACGGGTTGTGCTGGATACCTTGGCAAGGGCGACAAGCGGTGCTGTTCGACATCGATGCGCGCAAATTCTATCTCTTCGATTTGATCCTGTGGCCGCAAGACACGATCTACCTTGTGCTCCTAATGGTTATCGGAGCCTTGGCCTTATTCCTATTTACCGCTGTCGCAGGAAGGGTGTGGTGTGGCTACAGCTGTCCCCAGACAGTCTATACGGAGATCTTCTTGTGGCTGGAAAAGATCGTCGAGGGGGAGCGATCACGGCGTATCAAGCTTGACGCGGCGCCCTGGTCGCCGCGGAAATTGGCAATCAAGGGGACAAAGCATCTGATCTGGTGGTCGGTCGCCCTATGGACGGGGTTCACTTTTGTAGGATATTTCACGCCCATTCGTGCGTTGAGCCACGACCTGATCGCGCTGACACTTGGGCCATGGTCGGCATTCTGGGTGCTGTTTTACGCCACTGCGACCTATGGAAATGCGGGTTTCCTGCGGGAACAGATGTGTCGACAGATATGTCCCTATGCCCGTTTCCAGTTCGTCATGTTCGACCCCGACACCTTGATCATCGCCTACGACAGGCAACGCGGGGAGTCACGGGGACCGCGTGCGAAGGGCACCGATCCGCACTCACTTGGATTAGGGGATTGTGTCGACTGCGGAATTTGCGTCCAGGTCTGCCCCACCGGGATCGATATTCGCAATGGGCTACAGAACGAATGTATCGGATGTGCCGCGTGTATCGACGCTTGCGACCAAGTGATGGACAAAATGAACTACCCACGCGGCCTGATCCGATATTCGAGTGAGAATGCGGGCAACGCGCGTATTTCGCTCGGCAGTATGCTGAACTTGGCTTTCCGTCCCCGGGTTCTGATCTATGCAGCTTTCTTGATCCTCCTCTCCGGCGCTATGGCGTGGTCGCTCGCAATGCGCGTACCGCTCAAGGTGGATGTCCTGAAGGACCGGGCTTTGGCCCGCGAAGCAAACGATGGAATGATCGAAAATACGTACCGCCTGCAAATTATGAATACGGGGGAGCGGCCGCGAACCTTCAGGATCAGTGTCTCGGGTGGAAAGGGCTTGCAGATCGAACAGGCCAAAGAGATCACCGTTGCTGGTGGCGAGATAGGTTCCCAGACTGCAGTGGTTCGGGCAGAGCCCGGCAGCCTCCCAGCTGGCGCGACTCGGATTTCCTTTGGAATTGCTGACGTCGCGGATCCTGCCGTCGCGGTCACTGAGGACTCCAAGTTTTGGATGCCGTGATACTTAGCGGGCGCTCGTCATGAAGCGCCGCCACGCTCTCCAGCAATTATCCCGGGAGCACCACTCCGCATTGGTCTTGGCGCTGCGCATTGCAAGGGCGACCGACCTTGAGGCCCGGTACGCTTTGCTGAAAGATGTTCCCCTCGTCTTTCAGCGCGACATTGCACCCCACTTTTGCCGGGAGGAAGCTGAACTCTTGCCCCGTTTGAAAAGTGCCGGTGCGGCGGAACTGGTCCAGCGCACACTTGATGAGCACGAGCAGATGCGTGAATTGGTGATGCTCATCGGATGCGGAGAACTGACAGCGTTGAGCGCGTTCGGTGATCTACTGCGGACGCACGTACGCTTCGAAGAGCGCGTGCTATTCCCTGCGGCGGAAGCGATGCTCGAGAATTTTGCGTTCGAATGATCCAGTCCGCCGACGACCTTCAATCCCGCTAGGGAATTTAGGCGACGAAACAGGACATCAAGAGGGGCTCACCCCGTCGGCATTGGCTGGGGAATCCGCGTTTGTTCATAGCGTTACTGAGCGAACCTGGCGGTGGCAAATATTGGGTGTCTGGTCCAGTCGCAATGGTGATCTTTCTCGGCGTCACGCAATCGTTTCCGACGTGATCAGCCGACCACAACCACCATTGCCAATCGAATCTGTCGCCGATAGCCGTTCACGCGGCAAGATCCTACTTCCGTCGGGAATTGGATGGCACGCAATCGTCGAAGTTATTTTGCATACGCCATCGAAAGACATGGCTCCGGATCGTGAATGGGCGTAGGCATTGCAACGATGGAGACAAGCCCGCCCGGCGAGGACCAAATACAGTATTGCGATCTGCTCTGTTGATGTCAGCGCGGTGTCGGCCACGTCGAGAATCAACTCAAAATCAGGGGGGCGGTCACCCGCCCCCCTGATATGACCAACCGATCCTCCCGGGCGAACTCAGAAGAAACCCAGCTTGTTCGGGTTATAGCTGACCAGGATGTTCTTGGTCTGCTGGTAGTGGTCGAGCATCATCTTATGGGTTTCGCGGCCGATGCCGGACTCCTTGTAGCCGCCGAAAGCCGCGTGCGCCGGGTAGGCATGGTAGCAATTGGTCCACACCCGGCCGGCCTTGATGTTGCGGCCCATGCGGTAGGCGCGGGCGCCGTCGCGGGTCCATACACCGGAACCCAGGCCATAGACCGTGTCGTTGGCGATCTCCAGGGCTTCCGCCTCGTCCTTGAAGGTGGTCACGGCGAGCACCGGGCCGAAAATCTCCTCCTGGAAGATGCGCATCTTGTTGTGACCCTTGAACAAGGTCGGCTGGATGTAATAGCCCTCGGACAGGTCGCCGCCCAGATGGGCACGCTCGCCGCCGATCAGGCACTGGGCGCCTTCCTGCTTGCCGATCGCCAGGTACTCGCTGATCTTGTTGATCTGATCCAGGGAAGCCTGGGCGCCGATCATGGTCTCGGTATCCAGCGGGCTGCCCTGCTTGATCGCGGCGACGCGGGGGAGGACGCGCTCGATGAACCGGTCGTAGATCGATTCCTGGATCAGGGCCCGGGACGGGCAGGTGCACACCTCGCCCTGATTGAAGGCGAACAGCACCAGACCCTCGATGGCCTTGTCGAGGAAGGCGTCGTCGGCCGCCATGATGTCTTCGAAGAAGATATTGGGCGACTTGCCGCCCAGTTCCAGGGTGGCGGGAATCAGATTATTGGCGGCGGCCTGGCCGATGATCTTGCCGGTGGCGGTGGAGCCGGTGAAGGCGATCTTGTTGATGCGCTTGCTGGTGGCCAGCGGCGTGCCGGCTTCGCGGCCGAAGCCGTTGATGATATTGACCGTCCCCGGGGGCAGGAGGTCGCCAATCAGTTCGAACAGGATCAGGATGGAAATCGGCGTCGATTCGGCCGGCTTCAGCACGATGCAGTTGCCGGCGGCCAGGGCCGGGGCCAGCTTCCAGGCGGCCATCAGCAGGGGGAAGTTCCAGGGGATGATCTGGCCGACGACGCCCAGAGGCTCGTGGAAGTGATAGGCGACGGTGTGTTCGTCGATTTCGCAGACCGAGCCTTCCTGGGAACGCAGGCAGCCGGCGAAGTAACGGAAATGGTCGGCGGCCAGGGGCACGTCGGCGTTCAGGGTTTCGCGGATGGGCTTGCCGTTGTCGACGGTCTCGGCGTAGGCCAGGGTTTCGAGGTTCTGTTCCATGCGGTCGGCGATCTTGAGCAGCATGCCCGAACGCTCGACGGGGGAGGTGCGGGCCCACTTGTCGAAAGCGGCGTGGGCGGCGTCCAGGGCCAGTTCCACGTCCTCGGCGGTGGACCGGGCGGCCTGGGTATAGGGCCGCCCATGGATCGGGGTGATGACGTCGAAGTATTGACCTTTGACCGGGGCGACCCACTTGCCGCCGATGAAGTTGTCGTACTTGGCCTTGTAGGCGATCTTGGCGCCTGCGGCGCCGGGTGCAGCGTAGAGCATTTGTTTCTCCTCAAAGAATTTGATAGGGAAAGACGCGTTGCAGCATGGGAGCGAGCTTGATATTTCTCTCGAGTCCGCAGGCTTGCAATAAGTGGTAAACTACATGCCTGTTAATCATATCCACTTGCCTTCGGATAAGCAATATTTTTTTTACTGCTTTAAATCGTTGGGCAGATGCTGACTTATTCCTGTGAGAAGTTGATCAACGCAGCACGTCTCGATGAAGGCAGTGCGCCCCGACTCGGGGTGGCATTGAATTCCACAAATGCCTGAGATTTTCTTTTGTCAGCAGGTGTCGGTCGGACTGTGCAAGATGCAGGGTCGAGTTTGATCAGAGGACCGGTTTGCGAATGAATTGCCACGCTTTCGCAAGACGAGTCACAGCGTCGGCATAGCGAGGTCCAGCAGGAGTCAATCAGCAGATCGACCGAAACCGGACCTGCCGATTCTTATCGCGGGCTCTTGGGCAGGTTTCGGGACGATGCGGCCGTTCTCGGAGGGGAACTGACCGCTCCTGGCCAGCTGTTGCCTGACGTGTCTACACGAGAGGCTGAATGGCAGTAGGCAACTCGTCCCGGTCGGTCGCCCCTTCAAACGGCGAGAGTCGGCACGCGTGCACCGATCATTTTTTCCGCGGCACCTCCTCCTTCACCCTAGGGTCGGGTGCCAACTGCCGCCTGGAAAATGAAGCTGAAGTCGGCGGAAACGGCTGTGTGGCTCGCGAGGGCGCCATTTACGTGGCAGGTGGTGCAGGTGGTGGTCTGGAGATACGTTTCCATCGTTGTATTGGCCACCGGCAGCGCTGGAATGGTTGGACCGAAACGGGCCGGAACGGCCTGGGGCACCTCCGGATCTTGCAGGGGACTGGGAGACCACTGTACGTTGATCAATTTGTAATAGCGCCATATGGAGTTCGCATGAGTTTTGGCAATGCTAGCCTGGACCACGCGGTTGGCGTTGTCGACATCGGCCTGAATCGGAATCGTGCGCACGGTCTGGATGGCCCGAGGCGGGGGGCAATTTCCGCCGATGTGGTATGGCGGGCGGGTATTGGGTTTGCACCCAATCGTCACCGACCTGGGCATGGGTCCGCCGTCCGGCTCCGCTAGACAGCGTCGATCGCTGACGATGACCTCGCGCGGCTGGCAACGATCGTTGTGGAGATTGAAGCTGCCGCTCACGGGTCCGTTTTCGTCGGGAACGTTGTCGACGTGCTCGAAGGTCGCCCAGAAGTAAGAGGGTTGGCTGGTAGTTTTCTGGATGATGTGCAACCCGACGAGGGCGACCCGGGTCAGACGGCAGTCCGTTCCTTCGGCATCGAGCACGGCGGCGTCACTGGTCTTGAAGTATCCCCATTTCGGATTCTCCGGGTCCGGCGCTTCCATCCAGGCTGCCTTCACGACGATCGCGCCGCTCCTGCCTTCCAGGCTGCCCTTGGGGAGCACCAACGGATGACCGGAGGCGACGAATGCCGCCTGGCCGTCCGTGCGGTAAAGGCGATTGGCAGCGATGAATTCGACGATTTCCCGATTGACGCGGATCTCGTACCAGAGGTTCGTGTCATTGCTGGCCCCGATCCAGGAGGGCTGGTGGTTCGGCGCCCCGGCCTGTTCCGTGTAGTTGATGCGGGGCCGCTTGCTCTCCGGCCCGGGAGGAGTCTGCAACACGGTTAACTCCTCTGGGCCTGCCAAGCCCGCAGCCTTGACCCGCGCCGCGCAGCTCGCCGGCAAGGAAACATGCCGATCCGCCGCAGGTGGCACTCCGCTAGGACGGAATACGTCGGCCAGACTCGGAAAAGTCTGCCATTGCACAGGACCTCGGTCGCCGGGTTGGCCGAACCGATCTCCGACGGCAGGCCAGTTCAGGGCGATGAATTGCTGCCAAAGATAGCAATTGACCGTCTTATGACTGGTGGTATTGGGCGCGTCGCCGGCCACCGCGCCGGAGTAGGACAAATAGATGAAGGCGGCGCATTTGCTCGCGTAGGACGACTCAGAACGCGCCAGGGATGGGAGCAGGAGAAAAACACCGAGGGCCAGCGAAATCAGGAGATGGAGAAGGACCTTCAATGTGCTACTGCTGCAGGATTCGCGCTCGCCCGCCGCAACTACTTGTGTTGTGGTGCAACGTGAGTACGGCACCCGGCCGCGATCCGTGGATATGGGATGCTGGAAAGCAAGAGAGGACATGGAATCTTCCATCCGAAGGTAGCGAACCGAATTCCGAGTGTAGCCAGCGTGCGCCACCCGCAACTTCCTTCGCCCCCGGGCAGGCAGCTCGAGTCCGCTTATCGGGCAAGTTGCCCGGCTGCTCGCAGAAATGGGGCGCGCTTCCCATCGTCCGCTTTAGAGATTTTCTTGAACGCCCACGTCTGTCCGGAAAGAGCCGGCTCGGCTGGATCCCCTACGCCGCCGTACGGAATGCCCTGCGGCGGCTATCGGGTGTCGGGCGGGAATACGAGTTCCCGGCCGACACCGGACGTTGCTTGCGTCGATTTATTTCCGGATACTAGGCCGCAAGTCGAGGGCGAATGCTTCGCCATGCCGATCGAGAAGCCTGGTTTTCTCCGACTCCTTCTGCCCATGACATCGGTGCGATTCGTTCTCTTCGTCATCTCCCTCACGCTGACTGAATCGGCCCACGCGAGTTATGGCCAGATGCGGCTCGACGGGCTGCTGACATTTCTTGGCTTGGTGGTTTTTTTCTGCCACGTCGGGCTCGTGAATCTACTCTTGTACGGTAAGTTGTTTCGCAAGCGCGCTCTGGTGGTCGCCGCCGGCGTGGTCTCTCTGGCGCTGGCTGCATTCCTGATTTTTGTCATTTCGTCGCCCAATGAGATGGCAGGTGTCGCCAAGCTTTTTTCCTACGGCCTGGCTCGCATACTGCTGGCCATTGCGCTGGTAGCGACATTGCCCTACGTGCTCCTGGCGCCGATCGCACAGTTCTCGGCCGTGGACGATGGCCTGCCTTCGCCGCGCTGGGTCAGTCTCGGGCTGTCGCTGCAGATGGCTTTGGTGCCGGCATTGATAGCGCTGTCCTTCGTCGACGACGCTATTCGTCACAAGGAATTTGCCGCAGGCCGTTCGGAAGGGATGGCGGTGAAAGCGGGGGATTTGTCATCGCTGCTGCAGCGCGCTGAGCAACGGCGCGAACGCATCTGGGCTACTCCGTGGTTTTATCCGTGGCGCGAGCGTTCTTCCACGACATCCTACTTTCCGTCTTCGGGTTGGGTGGGAGGGATGGGCCTCGGGCTGAATGATTCGCCGCTCATCGCGACGATTGCGCCCCTGGGCGCGGAAGACGGCCGAGCACTCGCGACGCTGGCACATCAATACGTCGTGCCCGGTGTGGCGCCGAATGTGTACTTCAAGCTGGTGTGGGACGCGCTGCAGCCGGGGGGCGAGTACCTGAAGTTCGAGACTGTTTGGATAAGAGACGAGATGCTGCTGCCTTTGCTGGAGCGGCTCGAATCGGAGGGTGAGGCGCGACTTTGTGCGACTGGACGCATGGAGCGTCGGACGCGCGACATCCTTCGCAATGCCTATGTCGCGCGGGCCGAAGATCGCGGCAACGCGTCCCCTTGGAGCGACTACGTCAAGCGCGTTGCGCGCATCTGCCCGAACGCTGACGAACTGAGCCTCTGGCCGCGCTACGTTCAATGAGTAGGCTTAATCGGTCGCGCCAGGTCGCCAAGCAATCGTTGCCCACTGCTACGCCTGAAATTCAAAGCGCAACGTTTCAATGTTTCCAACCTATCCGACGTCCCCCCATTTTCAGTAGCAGAGGACTCTAGAGTCCGGGGTTAATTTACCGGAATTCATGGGCATTCTGAGCTGGAAAGTACCGTCCGATATCTCGGCAATGAGGTTGATGACGCGCTGAAAATCTCCAGGCAGACTGAAATCTAGCCACCACGCCATACGGCCGCCGGGGAAATACCGTGTGACCGCTTTCTGGCAGCATGTCAGAGGCGTACTTTCGCCCTGAGCGAACCTTTGTGCGCTCCCCAAAGTTGTCGTGCATCGGGCAGTTCTTACCGGAAACCAGCCACATCGCCCAGCACCGGTACGCAACATATTGGTCGCGGTGCAACAGGAGCGAGCCTGCCGGTGGGAAACGCCAAGCCGAGGATCGCGGCTCGTCACCCCAAAAGAAAGGACCCGCCGTAGCGGGCCCGCTCTCTCTTATTCCGGTAAACGGTACCCAGGATCTGCGACCTCTAGTTCCGGCTCAGCGAGTTGCGGCGTCGCGCCCAGAGCAGCAGGGGCAGCGCCAGACCGATCAGTGGTAGTGGACCGGGCTCGGGCACCTCAGCACCCTGAGCTACGCGTAGCGACTGTTGGACGACACAGCAGAAATCGAAAACTTGCGGGTCGCCGATATCGCCAAAATTGCCGTTGGTGCCTGAGATGCCTCCGGCGCTGCTGGTGAGCCCGCCCTGAGTGTCGGCGAGGCTGTCGATGGACCATGTGTACGTGAAGCTCTGATCGGACACCAAGCCTAGATAGTAGACCTCGCTCGCGAGTAGAGTCAGCGAGAACAGCGGCGAGTCGTACCACTGGTTAACGCCTCCCGCGGCCCCTACGGCAATCAGCGGGCTCAGGTACAGGCGAACCGCAGCATCGTCGAAAATCGCGAACTGGACGTTGCCAGCGGCTTCCTGTCGGCCGAATGTCCCAAACTGGTTGATCGTGACGTCGGACCCGCCCACTTCCAGGCGCGTGAGAATCCCACCCGGATAACCGGAAGTGGCGGGACCGCGCGTTTCCTCAGTCACGGTACCCGTAGGCGTATTGTCGTGAATGATTCCCGCCCCGGCGCTCGACGCCCACATTGCAGTGCTGCACAGCGCTGCGCACCACAGATTTCGAAATTTCATGTCGCACCTCAAGTGTCTTCCCCCAGCCGGGGTATGCCCGATCACCAGCAATGTATGTGCCATTCAATGTTTTCAACGAGTTGTGCGGTGAGCCCTCCCCGTTCGTTGCGGGACCGTAAGATTTTCCGACAATAGCCCGGCCTGTCTCTCCGCATTTCGAGGTCTTTTGTGGCGTGGGCGGCCACGGCGTGGATTGTTCGGCGGGAGCGATGCTAGTAGGTCCCGTAAACGGACGGGGCACGTGCATAGGCTGCCACCTTGACCGCATCCCCCATCAAGACCGGGTGAGTAAGGCCATCGACCCCGCCTTACTCGCCCGGCCATCGCGCTTCGATCTGCTGCTCGCACAGGCCATTGAGATTGGGGTTCCTGTCGAAAATCTTGGAGCGATACCGGTATGGCACGTTGTACGCGTCAAGTTGTTCAAATGCAGATTAGGTAGCTGGTTGTCCATAGAGCTGGCAGCGACACGGAGGGCGTAACGCGAAGCCAATGGCTACGCAATTCACCCAGTTGAAATACCTGGACGGCATGTAGTCGGAGCATTTCCGCTGGATTCAGGCCCAATTCCCGGGGTCGGCAACGGCCGATCAAGAGCCAGTTCCAACTCCCTTCTCGTGTCCCTTGTCACCAATTCTTCACCCACCACACCCAATATTTCGATAATATTCGAATCATGGAAACATTAACCGCCGCCGAACTCCTCGCCGCCCTCGGGCACGAATCCCGCCTTTCCATCTTCCGCCAGCTGGTGGAAGCCGGCCCCGCGGGCGTGACGGCCAGCGCCATCGGAGAAGGTCTGGCCATGGCACCCGCTACGCTTTCCTTCCACCTGGCGCACTTGAGCCGGGTGGGGCTGATCCAGGGCCGCAAGGAGGGGCGCTTCATCCGCTACGCCACCGACTACGCCGCCATGGACGAACTGCTGGCCTTCCTCACCCGCAATTGCTGCCAGGGCAGCGGCGAATGCCTGCCCAAGACCCGGGCTGCCGACACCGTCGCCAAGCGCCGGGGCAGCCTCCAGAAAACCGCTTCCCGCCCGGGAATTCCTTCCGAAACCGAAACGCCATGATCCCCACCGTCCTCGTCCTGTGCACAGGCAACTCCTGCCGCTCCCAGATGGGAGAGGCCATCCTCAACCACGACCTGGCCGGCCGGGTGAAGGCGGTTTCCGCCGGCACCCGCCCCCAGCCCAAGGTAGCCGACGGCGCCATCGAAGCGCTGAAGCTGGCCGGCCTGCCCACGGAAGGCCTCTTCCCCAAGGACGTGGATACCTTGCTCGACACCCCCATCGACCTGGTGGTCAGCGTCTGCGACAACGCCCGCGAGACCTGCCCGGTCTTCCCACGGCCGGTGCAGCGCATCCACGTCCCCTTCCACGATCCCCACGGGGAGCCGCTGGAAAGCTTCGTCACCGTGCGCGACGACATCCGCACGCGGCTGGTGGCCGCGGTGCGCGAAGCACTCGCTCTGTGAGGCTCCGCCATGACCGCCCAATGTGAAATCGCCATCAAGGCCGAAGCCGGCGTCCCCATGAGCGTCTTCGAGCGCTACCTGACCCTGTGGGTCTTCCTCTGCATCGTCGCCGGCATCGTCCTCGGCCAGGTGGCCCCGGAGCCGGTCCAGGCCATCGGCCGCCTGGAGGTGGCCCGGGTCAATCTGCCGGTGGGCCTGCTCATCTGGGTGATGATCATCCCCATGCTGGTCAAGGTGGATTTCGGCGCCCTGCACGAGGTGAGGCAGCACGTCCGCGGCATCGCCGTCACCCTGTTCGTGAACTGGCTGGTGAAGCCCTTTTCCATGGCCTTCCTGGCCTGGCTATTCGTGCGCAACCTGTTCGCCCCCCTGCTCCCGGCCGAGCAGCTGGACAGCTACGTCGCCGGCCTCATCCTGCTGGCGGCGGCGCCCTGCACGGCCATGGTCTTCGTCTGGAGCCGGCTCTCCAACGGCGACCCGCTGTTTACCCTTTCCCAGGTCGCCCTCAACGACAGCATCATGGTTTTCGCCTTCGCACCCATCGTCGCCTTCCTGCTCGGCCTCTCGTCCATCACCGTGCCCTGGGAAACGCTGCTCACTTCGGTGGTGCTGTACATCGTCATCCCGGTGATCCTCGCCCAGCTCTGGCGGCGTTCCTTGCTGGCCGGCGGACAGGCGGTTTTCGACGCCGCCATGGCGAAGGTCGGCCCCTGGTCCATCGCCGCCCTGCTCGCCACCCTGGTGCTGCTCTTCGCCTTCCAGGGCGAGGCCATCCTGCGCCAGCCCGTGATCATCGCCCTGCTGGCGGTGCCCATCCTGATCCAGGTCTTTTTCAACTCGGCCCTGGCCTATTGGCTGAACCGGGCCGTCGGCGAGAAGCACAACGTGGCTTGTCCCTCTGCTCTGATCGGCGCCTCCAATTTCTTCGAGCTTGCCGTGGCCGCTGCCATCAGCCTCTTCGGCTTCGAATCCGGCGCCGCCCTGGCGACCGTGGTCGGCGTCCTCATCGAAGTGCCGGTGATGCTGCTCGTCGTCAAGATCGTCAACCAGTCCAAAGGCTGGTACGAAGCCCGCTGATTTCCAAGGAGACCCCCATGAAAAAACTGGAAGTGTTCGACCCCGCCATGTGCTGCTCCACCGGCGTCTGCGGCGTCGATGTCGATCCGGTGCTCGCCCAGTTCGCCGCCGACCTGAAATGGGTCGAGGAACAGGGCGTCGCCGTGGCCCGCCACAATCTCGGCCAGGAACCCCAGGCCTTCGCCGCCAACCCGGCGGTGGTCAAGGAGATGGAAGCGGGCATGGACCGCCTGCCCATCCTGGCGGTGGACGGCCATGTGGTCTCCACCGGCATCTACCTCACCCGCCCGCAACTGGCCCAGAAGCTGGGCCTCGCCCTCGCCACCGCCGACAAGCCTCACATCAAGGTAGGCAGTTGCGGCTGCAAGCCGGGCACCTGCTGACGCTCAAGCTCTAAAGCCATGACCCTCGCCGACGCCCGCACCCGCACCCTTTTCTTCACCGGCAAGGGCGGCGTGGGCAAGACCTCGCTTTCCTGCGCCACCGGCCTGGCCCTGGCGGATGCCGGGCGCCAGGTGCTGATCGTCAGCACCGACCCGGCCTCCAACCTCGATGAAGTGCTGGGCACCCGCCTGGGAGCGGCGCCGACCGCCATCCCCGATGCGCCGGGACTGTTCGCCCTCAACATCGACCCCGAAGCGGCGGCCCGGGATTACCGGGAGCGCATGGTCGCTCCCTACCGCGGCATCCTCCCGGCGGCCGCCATCCAGAGCATGGAAGAGCAGTTCTCCGGCGCCTGCACGGTGGAGATCGCCGCCTTCGACGAGTTCTCCAAGCTCCTCGGCGACCCCGCCGCCACGGCGGCCTTCGACCACGTCATCTTCGACACGGCGCCCACCGGCCATACCCTGCGCCTCCTCACCCTGCCCTCGGCGTGGAACGAATTCATTTCCTCCTCCACCGGCGGCGCTTCCTGTCTCGGCCCGCTGGCCGGGCTGGAAAAGCAGAAGTCCCTTTACGCCGCCAGCGTGCAGCGCCTCGCCGATCCGGCCGCAACTACGGTGATCCTGGTCAGCCGCCCCGAGGCCTCCGCCCTGCGCGAGGCCGAACGCACCCGCGGCGAACTGGCCGCCTTGGGGGTGACCAACCTGCAGTTGAGCATCAACGGCCTGTTCGCCGATGGCCGGCCGGACGACGCCGTCGCCACCGCCATGGCCCGCCGGGCCGCCGAAGCGTTGGCGGCCCTGCCCGCCGGCCTGGCCGGACTGCCCCGCCGCACCATCCCCTTCCTGCCCCTCGGCACCGTGGGCCTTGCCGCCCTGCGCCGCATGGCCGACCCCGGCAGCGTGCCTCTGCCGGCCCTTGCGCCGATGCCGACTGCGCCCCTGCCCCCCGGCTTGGCCAGGCTGGTGGAAGACATCGCTCAAGCCGGCCACGGCGTGGTGATGACCATGGGCAAGGGAGGCGTCGGCAAGACCACGGTGGCGGCGGCCATCGCCGTCGCCCTGGCCGCCCGGGGCCATGCGGTAACCCTGTCCACCACCGACCCCGCCGCCCATGTGGCGGGGACCGTGGACGGCGCCCTGCCCGGGCTGACCGTCACCCGCATCGACCCGGCCCGGGAAGTGGCCGACTATAGCGCCGAGGTCCTGGAGCGGGCAGGCCGGCACCTGGACGCCAGCGGCCGCGCCCTGCTGGAGGAAGATCTGCGCTCCCCGTGCACGGAAGAGATCGCCGTCTTCCGTGCCTTCGCCCGCACGGTGGATGCCGGCCGCGACGGCTTCGTCGTCCTCGACACGGCGCCCACCGGCCACACCATCCTGCTCCTCGACGCCGCCGAGGCCTACCACCGGGAGGTGATGCGCACCCAGGGCGACATGCCGGAATCGGTGCGCCTGCTCCTGCCCCGCCTGCGCGACCCGGACTACACCCGCATCCTCATCGTTACCCTGCCCGAGGCGACGCCGGTGCATGAGGCGGAACGCCTGCAGGCCGACCTCGCCCGGGCCGGCATCGCCCCCTACGCCTGGGTCATCAACCAGTCCCTGCTGGCCAGCGGAACGACGGACCCCCGTCTCGCCCAGCGGGGCGCCAGCGAGTTGCCCCTCATCCAGCGGGTCGAGGACGAACCCTGCCCCCGCTGCGCCCTGGTGCCCTGGCTGGCCCAGGCGCCCATCGGTTCCGCCGGATTGGCTGCCGTCGTCGCCTGAGAATCGCCCGCAGGCCCTGACGGCCGGGGCCAGGCATGATGAAGTCCTGGCGTCCGCGCTCCTCTGGAGGCAAGCACGCGATCCAGAACAAAGAGACCTGAGCGTCCGACGAGGCACGATCCAGGTGGAACGGATCGACGCGGCCGAAGTGATTCCGCAAGCAATTCAGATGGGCGCAGCCAGGGACTCGCTATCGCCCCAAGAATGGATGGCGCACCGCGACGTGTATCTCCAACCGACCGGCGGCGCTCTCAGAACGGCCAGAAACCACGCACCGTCTGCGCAGCCCGGATGCGAAAACGCCCAACCGAGAGGGGTTGGGCGTCAAGTATTGGTGGCGTACAGTTTACTACCGAACGATTCGCTATTGGGGCTAACGAGCGCTGGCGTGTGTTGCTGCGGGAATCTGCACCGCCACCTCACACCCCTCGTCTCCGCGAATACTCTCGAAGCCGTAGGTATCGGGCATCTTGCGCAAGCTGTGGCGCGGTTTGCACGATCTCGTCCAAACATTGCCCCAACTCTCGGGGCGCCCACTGTTGGTCGGTAATCACAGCATTCAATAGATGTAGAGCATCATCCGGGAATTGTGCGCACAGCCCTGATTCGTGCAGTCGATGTACGACGTAATGTGGATGATCAATGGGTTGCAGCCAGTCTTGCACCGCGGCCAAGGCTGCCGGGAACACAGTTCGGGCAGCAATGACCAGCCGGGTCAATGATTCAGCGATTCGCGGCGTGGCGAGGTCGCGGGACTTTGGCCAAACGTGTTGCCAGAAAGGCTGGACACGGTTCTTCCAATAGTCCTCGCGCTGGTCGGCGGCACCTTCAAGTGCCTGCGATAAAGCTTGCGCGCATTCCTCCAGTCCTTCCTGGGGTAGCGTTCCAATCGCGGATCGGAACTCATCCACGGAGTAGCCCTCGGTTGGACCGAGTGCTGCATAAGTCAAGAAAGCTGCGAACTGCTGGCGGTGTTCGCCTAAGTCGGCGTAGTGGTTTGCGCTCTCGAGGAGCTGCGGTTTGAACGCAATCAGCAAGGGCTGGTACAAGCGTGGCGACCAGAGGAAACCTTCCCACACCGCTTTCGCTTCGCCGGGATTGTTCCAACTGAACAGGGGCAGCAGGTATTTCTCGGTCCAGATTCGATCCACGCGGAAAAGCGAGATCAGTCGCGAACCCAACAGCACACGGCCGTGGCGGAACCGGCCCACCTGCACATCGCAGATTTCGGTGAAAAATGGTTTGATGTCGGCTGGAAGCTGATCGTCGTCGTTCGGATTGCGTTTGAACCAGAGGTTGATCAGCGCCTGGGTGACATGCCCGACTGGATGATTGATGGCCTCGGTAACAGGCTGGTCAATCGATTCCCCATTGCGAGTCATGCCGGTGCCTGCTTCGAGTTGCAGGGCAAGAACTCGGCGACACAGGTTCAGCAGAATTTCCTCGTGCTGACTGATCGACTTCGAAACCGTTTCGATCCACCACGTCACACCGTGGGCAATCTCCTGAAGGACGGCATCGGGCATGGTCTGCACCAAAGGCGCGGCGTATCGCCAGGACCGCAATACCATGCCTTCTTCGCCCCAGGTTTGCAGGGCCTCGCGCCATCGGCTGGCTGGCCATACGCCATCCCGTGCCAGATCGCATAGCGCGTACAGACTGTGAAAGAAGCGGGTGCGGCAAACGTCGCGCCACGTGTCTTCGTAGAACGGTCGCCGTTCAGGCGGCGGCTTTGTGAGCCATTGAACGAGATCACGACGTTTTCGAGGTGCGATGTCGACGTCACGGCTTTCTTCATAGTCCGGATCGCCGGTGCCGCTCATCCAGTGGGAGAACTCGTCACGCTCGTTGGCTGCCAACTGCAATTGCGGGTATGCATTGGACAGTTCCACCAAGCGTGCCGCTGCGAGTGTCCCCAGGGCAAGGCCTGATGCGTTCAGTTTGGCCAGATGCAGCCAGACAGAACGAGCCACCAAGTCATGCCATCGTTCTGGTTGCAGATCATCCCGGTACATCTCGCGAGGCGGGCCAGCCAGAATGGCTGACTCCAGACGTTCCTGAGCGGCCCCTGCCAATTGCCGTCCCTGTTGAACGAACAGTCTAAACACCTCCCGCCCCGTATCCGTGGACCACAGCCACCACGCGCCATCGGCTAGCAGCCAATCCACCCACTGTTCGGGCGGGATGCAGTCATCGTGGCTGGCGGCAAACAGGGCCAGGCGTTTGAAGGTGGGATACGGCAACTCGAACCAAGCCTGGGCAATCCGCGTCGCGCGAGCACTGTCGTTGCCGCGCAGCGCCAACCACGTATCGCGCAGTAATTCGATCAGGCTCACCCAGTCACGGAAACCCCGGTTCTGCCAGTGCGGAGTAATGGACGGCAGATCCCAGTGCGATCGGTCGCTGCGGTCGTCAGCTTCGCCCAGCTCGCGCAACAAGTCCAGCGCATCACGCAGCAGTTGCTGGAAATCCTCCAGCAGTTGCGGCAGGACAGATGTCCAGTGCTCGTCGGCAAGGTCGCGTAGGGACGAATGCACATGATCTGCGGCCAGCACCAGTTCCCAGTCCACCAGTTGTCGCAAGCGCGTGGGTTCGTCTGCGCTTTCTTCTTCCTCGCCCCAGCGAAACGGCTTCTTCAAGGCTACCTGGGGCGCGAGCAGCTCGCGCAATTCCAAGCGCAGTGTGGCGGTCAGCCCCTCCCGCTTCAGCCGACCTTTCCACCGATAGAGATCGGGATCGTGCCACGATGATTTCACCCGGCCGCTGAGCAGCAGGCGCCACAACGTTCGCATCAAGGGGCCGGGAATGGCCTTGGGTGCCTGTGAGCGGATTTCATCCAGTTCGGCGGTCTTGCCGTCACGCTCCAGTGAAGCAAAGCGGTCCAGTTGGTGCTCGATCAGCCACGGCCAACGGTCGTGCAACCGGCCGCCACGTTGTGCGATCCAGATGACCAGCCTCGGGTCATCCAGGTGGCGCATCAGCCAGCTGGCCAGATGAAACATCACGTCATCCCACTGGCTGCCGGAGATACCGCCGGAAGCCAGCAGCATCGGCGGTGCACGGTCATAGGGTGCCGGCCTGCGAATCAGGCTGAAGCGCAGCTTGGCGTCCACCTCGTCGTGAGGGGGTACGCCGAAGCGGGCCAGATCAGCGTGCTGAAAACGCTCGTCAGAGAATGCCTCCAGCAGCCAGTCGAGCGACGGGACGGGGTTGAAATCGGCAAAGCGTTTGGCCGGCAAACCGGATTTATCCGACAAGGCCCACAACATCCGGCCGACGAAGTCGTCTTGCTGCGTACTGGCCGATGGCCTCGCCAGGGCGTGGCTGACGACGATGCGCTCCTTACCCAGAATGCCATCACGGTAGGTGTCTGCCCAGGCGTGCAAGGTCTGGTGCAGCACCGAATGGTCGTGGCTGCCGGCGGCCACTTCGTACAAGATGGGCGTGACTCCCTTGGCTTCCCACTCGATGGTCTTGCGGTGCTCCTGCCCCGGCTCGCAATCACCCAGCGCCCAGGCCTGCGGTGTCACTTCGCCCAGCATCCGGTCGGCGGCCAGCGCATCCATCATGTAGCGCAGCACCGGATCGTTGATGCTATAGCCCACGAAGCACACCACGTAGTTGCGGAACAGCTCGCTCACGAAGCGAGCTGCCCATCGCTCAGTGAGGTAGGCCAGGCCAAAATCTCCGCTGGTGACCACCAGCCGGTTCAGGGCCGTGTCGTCTGGTTTTTCGGGCAGCAAGCCGTGCAGGTAGACCAGCCCGTTCCAGCGGCTATTTTTCGGGATCGGCAACATCGGTGCTGCGTAGGCCTGGAACACCTGGTCGGTCCGCTTGGCCGCCGTATGAAACACGCGGTCGAAGTTGGTGGTGACCAGCCGCACCGCACCTTTACGGCTGCGCGCAAGCCGCAACAGCGCCGCCTGCGTATCGGTGGCGCCTTTGCGACGCAACTTGGGTTTGAGTGCCTGAGCCAGCGCGCGGCGGACGGCCAAGCGCTGGCCTGGCAGGCGCCGCTCAAGCAGATCGAGTGTGGCATCGAACTGCCCACGGTTGAAGGACTCGCGCTCGATGTCTGAGAGCGCCGTGCCATTCAGCCGGTAGATCTCTTCCACCAGCCCATTGAAGCCCGGCAGGCCGGCGGGATAGGAAATGCCAGCGCCGCAGAAAAACACCATGCGGCCCTCTTCGTGCGCCTGCAAGAGCGCATCGGGGATGTCCGGGCCGTGGGTGATGAACTGCACTCACGGGCTCCCAGCAAACACCCGCTCCAGCGTCGCGGGCAACAGCGCGGCGTTGGCAGGGTGGACGGATGCGTGTTGGTCCATAGGAATTGGACTCAGGCCAGCCCGAAATACCGCTCGAAGAACGCCGCAAGCTTGTCCAGCACCGTCTGTTTCTTCGCAGAATGGCTGTTGTTTTTAGCAAACCTTGAAACCGGCGGGAGTATTTTCGTGATGGCCGTGCCGGTCACCGGAATCGCCCCATCACGGAAGGCATTGTCCACGAATGCTTTGGTCTCATCGACGTTCAAGCCTTCATCGGCGATGATTCGGTCCAAATCCTCCACCTTCCGCTTCGCCACGAATGCCTGCCATTGCGCGTCGACCTTGGCTTTCGTGGAAACGGAATCCACGAACTGCTCGATGAGGTCCTTCTTGTTGCGCAAACTGGGGCTAGCATTGATCGCACGTTCGATGGTGGCGCGGATTTCCTTGTCTTGCCCGCTACCCTTGGCCTTCAGGTACCGCTCGACCAGCATCAGGATGTAATCGACGTTGATCTCGACCTGCTTGATCAGCTCGATCTCGAACACCACGTCGTCGTTGATCGATTCTTTGTCCGCATCCGACGTGCTGCGGAATTCGGCATAGAGGTTCAGATACAGGCTCTGGTAATCCTGGAAATCGCGCTCGCTGAGGATTTCGTTGCCGGCAAAATCATCGAAAGCCGTTAGGATGTTCTTCAGCCGCAGGATCGAACCGAAGAGCTTGATGAACGCCTTCTGTGCCGCCTCGCCGATGATCGCCTTGCCGAGCGGGAAGCTGGCGACGAGTTCCTCAATCCGCTTCTGGTATTCCTTGTAGTACTCGGCGTAAGGCTTAAGCAACACGATGCCCTTGGCGTCCTTGTTGCCGAATAGCGCCAGGGCGTCGTTGGTCTCCTGCTCCAGGTCACGGAAGGAAACGATGTTGCCGTAGGTCTTGACCGAATTAAGGATGCGGTTGGTGCGCGAATAGGCCTGGATCAAGCCGTGCGCGCGCAGGTTCTTATCCGCCCACAGCGTATTCAGCGTCGTGGCGTCGAAACCGGTCAGGAACATATTGACCACAATTACCAGGTCGAGCTCACGTTTCTTCAGGCGCTGCGACAAATCCTTGTAGTAGTTCTGGAACTTCTCGGCGGACGTATCGAAACTGGTGCCGAACAGGGCGTTGTAGTCGCCGATGGCCGCATCCAGAAAATCACGCGAACTTTGATCCAGCCCCTCGGTTTCGAACTCTTCCTCGCCCAGCAGGCCGTCGGATTCCTCTTCGTTGGCGGCAAAGCTGTAGATCAGGCCCACCTTGAGGCGCTGCGCCACGGGCAAGTCCTTTTGCTGTGCCGAAAATTCAGCGTAGTAGCGCTTGGCCGCGTCGATGGATGCCGTGGCAAACAGCGAATTGAACCCAGCCAGCCGCTTGCCATCGTGACGATAGCTGGCACTGCGTTTAGTCTTCTGGTCGAAGTGTTCGCGGATATAGCCCACGATCTGCGTGATGCGTTCCGGTGCCAGCAGCGCCCGCTCGGTATCGATGGCCGACACCTTTTTATCCTTGATGCGCGGCGACGCCTTGATCGTGTTGATGTAGTCGATGCGGAACGGAAGCACATTCTTGTCGTTGATGGCATCGACAATCGTGTAGGTGTGCAACTTGTCGCCAAACGCCTGTTCGGTGGTGCGCCGCAGCGGATTGCCGCTGGTGCCCGCGTTGTCGGCAAAGATCGGCGTGCCGGTGAAGCCGAACAGGTGGTAGCGCTTGAACACCCGTGTAATTTCGGCATGCATGTCGCCGAACTGGCTGCGATGGCATTCGTCGAAAATCACCACCACATGCTGGTCATAGACCGGGTGCTTCTTGTTCTTGGTCACGAAGCGGGAAAGCTTCTGGATGGTGGTGATGATGATGCGTGAGTTGGGGTCTTCCAGTTGCCGTTGCAGCACCGCCGTCGAAGTGTTTGAGTTGGCCGCCCCTTTCTCGAAGCGCTCGTACTCACGCATGGTTTGATAATCCAGATCCTTGCGATCCACCACGAAGAGCACCTTGTCGATCTCCGCCAGGCCCCGCGCGAGCTGCGCCGCCTTGAAGCTGGTCAGTGTCTTGCCGCTGCCGGTGGTGTGCCAGATGTAGCCACCCGCAGCGACGGTGCCCAACTGCTTGTGGTTGGTGGCGGTGCCGATGCGTTGCAGGATGCGTTCCGCCGCGACGATCTGATAGGGCCGCATCACGAGCAGTTTGCGATCCACATCGAACACGCAGTAGCGGGTCAGGACGTTGAGTAGCGAGTGCTTGGCGAAAAAGGTCTTGGTGAAGCCGGCCAGTTCGGTGATCGGCTGGTTCTTCGCGTCTGCCCACCAGCTGGTGAACGAAAAGCTGTTCGAGGTCTTGCTCTTGCTGCGTTTGCTGCGCTGTTCAGCCAAATGGCCGTCGCGCACGGTGTTGCTGTAATACTTGGTCAGCGTGCCGTTACTGATGACGAACAACTGCACGTATTCGAACAGGCCACAACCCGCCCAGAAGCTGTCGCGCTGGTAGCGGTTAATCTGGTTGAAAGCCTCCCGGATATCCACGCCACGCCGCTTGAGCTCTACATGCACCATCGGCAGGCCATTGACCAGCACTGTCACGTCGTAGCGGTTACTGCGCGCGCCCTCGACTTCATACTGGTTGATAACTTGCAGGTAGTTGTTGTGGATGTACTGCTTGTCGATCAGGTAAATGTTCTTGATGCTGCCATCGTCGCGCTTGAGCACCTGGATATGGTCTTCCTGGATGCGCGCGGTTTTTTCGATGATGCCGTCGTTGCTGCCGGCAATGCAGGTGCTGAAGAAACGTTCCCATTCGGCGTCAGAAAACTCCAGCTTGTTCAGTTTCTCCAACTGGCGGCGCAGGTTGGCGATCAGCTCCGCTTCCGAAGTAATGGGCAGGTATTCATAGGCCTGCACTTGTAGCTGCTTGATGAAGGCCTTTTCCAGTTCGGCCTCGGATTGATAGACAGCTTCCCGAACGCCAAGGAATTCGGGCAGGAATTCGGCGACGACGGTGCTCTCGTTGGACAGCGCAATCGGTTCATAGCGACAGGACTTGAGGTCTTCGCTCATGCCGCCTCCCGAAAGGTGAGCAGACGGTCGCGGTAGTGTTCGTATTGCTGGTGGCGAGCCTTGATTTCAGCGGGCAGGCCGATGGAAATATCGTTCACCAGGGCATCGAAGCGGTCGAGGATGGCGACGATGCGCTCTTGTTCTTCGGGAGGTGGAACGGGAATGCGTATCTTGGAGAAGCCAGCCATCAGCAGCGTGTTGACCTTGGTGCGGGCCACGTACTTTGCCTTCTCTGCGATGAATGATCTGGTCTGCATACAATAAGATACAAACTTCGGGTTCATCGAATGGCGGAAAGCGTAGCAGTGGTCATGAATGGCCACGTCGTCCGCCCCCATCCATGCCACCGCTTTGCCGACATCCTCGACGGTTTCTCCCACGTCGGTGACCACCACATCGCCCGGCTTGGCGAAGCGCAGAATCGGTTTCATCTCGGGTCGAACGCGGGAAATCACGGCATTCGCTGACGTGCCGTAGTGAGTGTAAATCTCACCATAATGGATGCAGGCAACGCCGTCCTCGACATAGTCGGCCTTGGTGAATCGGCGCCCGCGAATGAACTCGCCGACCTCGGCCATCGCGGCCCAGCGGACATCCTGATCGCGGAAGGCGAGCAGTGCGTCGCGGTAGTACTGGTATTGCCGCCGACGCGCCTCCAGCTCCGCCTCCAGCTCCGCCTCCAGCTCCGCCTCCAGCTCCGTGAAAGTGTCCAGCACTTTCACGATTTCACGTTGCACTTCGAGCGGTGGAACGGGGATGCGGGTCTTCAAGAAGCGCTTCTTTGAGATATTGAATCGCGTTACTCCGCTTGCACTCAGCACGATTTGCTGCCGAACGACATCGCTTCGAAAAATGTATTTCGAGAACCCCGGCAGCAGCAGAGCATCATCATTGAATCGGTATCCAAAGCAGAAACTGTTGAGATAAATCGCTTCCGACGGCTTCGCAGCGACAACCGACGACATTCCGACTTCATCCGGTGTTTCCGATGATCCCGTGAAGATCACATCGCCAAGCGCCAAGAAATTCTGACTTTCCCCGACCCCAACACGGACAAAGTCATTGGCTTCAAGATCGACGGCGAGATTGTTGAAGATGTTTTTGTAGGACACAAAGCGCGCATTTCCGGCGCTGAAATCAACCTTGCTCTTTCCTGTGAGCCCACCATAGGTTGCCCCCAACTCCTCTAGCGGCTTGAACTCAACTCCCTTTGGACACAACTCGGCGATTAATCGGTCAATCTTGCTCACGCCTGCTTCCCCTCCAGATCAGCCACGATGGCATCGATCTGCGTCCGCAATTCCGCCTGCCGCATCACGATGCGGGCGATTTCGGCGTTGAGCATGGTGATATCAACGGCTTCGCTGGTGTCGATCTGTTCGACGTAGCTGGACACTGCAATGTTGTAGCCGTTGGCAGCAATGTCGCCGTTGTCCACCAGCCGCGCGAAGTGCTCGATGTTCTTGCGCCCGGTGTAGGCATCGAGGATTTTTTGATGGTGCTCGGGCAGCAGCTTGTTCTTGTTGCCGCTGCGCACGAATTCATTGGTGCCGTCGATGAACAGGGTGGCGTTATCGTGCTTGGATTTCTTCAGCACGATGATGCAGGTGGCGATGGTGGTGCCGAAGAACAGGTCGGGCGGCAACTGGATCACGGCATCGACATAGTTGTTGTCGATCAGGTACTGGCGGATCTTCTGCTCTGCACCGCCGCGATAAAGCACGCCAGGGAATTCGACAATCGCGGCCGTGCCGTTGACCGCCAGCCAGGAAAGGATGTGCAGTGTGAAGGCCAGGTCGGCCTTGCTCTTGGGGGCGAGCACGCCGGCCGGGGCGAAACGAGGATCGTTGATCAGCAGCGGATTGGCATCACCATCCCATTTGATCGAGTACGGCGGATTGGAGACGATGGCTTCGAAGGGCTCGTCATCCCAGTGGGCCGGATCGGTGAGGGTGTCGCCGTGGGCGATGTCGAACTTCTCGAAATTGACGTCGTGCAGGAACATGTTGATCCGGCACAGGTTGTAGGTGGTCAGGTTGATTTCCTGACCGAAGAACCCTTGGCGCACCTTGTCGTTGCCTAGCACCTTGACGAACTTGAGCAGCAGCGAACCCGAGCCGCAGGCCGGGTCATACACCTTGTTGACTTCGGTCTTGCCGACCACGGTGATGCGGGCGAGCAGTTCGGAGACTTCCTGCGGCGTGTAGAACTCGCCGCCGGACTTGCCGGCGGTGGAGGCGTACATCTGCATCAGGTATTCGTAGGCGTCGCCGAACAGGTCGATGGTGTTTTCCGTAAACCCGCCTTCGCTGCTGGCTAGTGGCAGGTCGCCGATGGCGTCGAGCAGCTTGACCAGCTTTTCGTTGCGCTTGGCCACGGTGGGGCCTAATTTGGAACTGTTCACGTCGAGGTCGTCGAACAGCCCCTTGATGTCGTTCTCCGAATCGCTGCCGGTGGCCGAGCCTTCGATGTCGGCAAAGATGTTGCTCAGTGTTTCGTTGAGGTTGGCGTCATGCCGGGCACGGGCCCGCACGCTGGCAAACAGCTCGGAAGGCAGGATGTAGAAGCCCTTTTCCTTCACCGTCTCGGCACGGCCGAATTCAGCATCGGCATCGCTCAAGCGTGCGTAGTCGAAATCCGGGCTGCCGGCCTTGCGCTCCTGTTCGTTGAGATAGCTGGTCAGGTTTTCCGAGATGAATCGGTAGAACAGCATCCCAAGAACGTAGGTCTTGAAGTCCCAACCGTCCACGCTGCCGCGCAGGTCGTTGGCGATACGCCAGATGGTCTTGTGCAGTTCCGCCCGTTCGGTTTCTTTATTGTTGTTCGCCATCTCACCCTTCAATCATTCTTGTTCTGGGACCTTTGCCGACAGGAACAGCAGCAGCGGATTATCCGGCGCGGCTTCGAAACCGAAACGGCGATAGTACCCGGCTGCCTGCTCATCAAGCGCATCGACGAACAGGCCAATCCCGCCCGCCTCGGCATAAATGCGCCGCGCCCGGGTCAGGGCGTCGACCAAAAGCAGTTCGCCCAGCCCCTTGCCCTGGTATTGCCGGTCGACTGCCAGCCGGCCCAGTCGCACGCCGGGAATGCGGCGCGGCAGTTTCTTGCGCCAGGCATCCGGCAGATGCCGGTTTTCGAGTTCGGCCAAGGTCAGCGCGTAGTAGGCGCAAATGCGGGCTGGTTCGTCCTCACGGACGGCGACGAAGGTTTTCGAAAGCCCCTTGTCCTGATGCTGGCGCGCGACCTGCTGGAGCCAATCATTCAGTTCTTGGCGACCGCAGTCGAACGCTTCCCGGTCATGGCTCCCAGCTAAAGGTAGTACCTGCATCGTCTCGCTTGGCTTTCTGATAACGCTTCATGGCAGCCTTCAACTTGGCGTTCGGCTTGGGCGGGTTCTCCATCAAGTCGAGCAACCAATTCCAGTCGCGCGGACTTAAGCGAATAACCTCTTCACGCTCGATCACTTCCTGGGCCTCTTTCAGCGCAGCCTGCACCAGAAACTGATTGACCGTAGCACCCGTCAATTCGGCGGCACGGCAGAGAGTTTCATAAACCTCGTGAGGCACTCGAGCGCCGATGCGATCCTGTTTGGCAATGGCGGTTCCCATCATCACCTCCTACGTTGATCTGATTGTCCAGTGTATCACTGTCGCCAAAATGGCGCCAACAATTTTTCAATGACATCACGATCAGATTCCGCTTGGCTTCCTGATCGAACAGCGCGTTCATGGTGGCGTCGTCAATCACCACCTGGAGCCCACGATGAACGCCAAGCCAACTGCCCTCGACGCCTACCTCGCTCGCACCGCCGCCATCCACGCCAAGTTGGAGCGGCTGCAGCAACTCGCCGACGACCACTTCGGTCACGACCCCGATGCCATCCATTGGGGTCATGTCGGCGACCTCGGGCGGGTGGAGGCCGGGCTGGACGAGTTGCTGGCAATCTTCGGCGGCGATGCTGAGTGACGACGCCCATCAACCACCGGAGATCAACATGACCACTCAAGCCAAACTCACCGACACCCAAACCGCCATCCTCAAGGCCGCCGCTGGCCGTGCCGACGGTAGCATCGAACCCCTGCCTGCCACCCTTCGCGGCGGTGCCCGCGCCAAAGTCATCGAGGGATTGCTTGCCCGAGGGCTCGTCGTCGATGCCGGCGGCCACATCCTGCTCACCGATGTCGGCTACGCCGCCGTCGGCAAACCTCGCCCCGTCCCCAAGGGTGTCCAGAAAATGGACGTCCCCGATGCCCTCACGAAACGCGAGCCCATCGATGCACTCCAGAAATTGGAGGCCACGTCGCGCACCATCCGCCCCGGCACCAAGCTGGCCGCGATCATCGACGCGATGCGTCACCCTGGCGGCGCGACCATTGCCCAGATGATGGCCAGCTCCGGCTGGCAGGCCCACACCGTTCGCGGCGCGATCTCCGGCATGGTCAGGAAACGCCTCGGTTACGAGGTGGTCACCGAGAAGGGGGCAGACGGACAGCGGGCCTATCGCATCGCCTGACTGCAAACCAACAGAGGGTCTGCGCGTACCGCAGGCCCTATTCTTCGGCCAAATCTCACGGCGGCCGTTTTGCCATTTTTCGACCCTGAAATCGCCGGAAACCCGCGCCAGTGCTGGTTGGAATAGGGGTGACCGTTTTTCGGTTTCAGGGGGGTGAATTCAATTCTCACCCTTGGCCAGGGTGCAAACCGCAAACCCTGCAAACCTCGGTTTGCACCCTGACGCTATCGAAGCGCCGCGCTCGCGCCCCCCGCATTGGAATATCGACAGGAAGGACCCCTCTTGCCGGGGCATCCTCTTTCCCGCCGACCACAACAATAGAGGCCGACCGTCACCATCATCACGATCATCACCGGCGTGATGATCGTGACAGTCGTGACGATGGGTTCCTATTGTTTACGTCGGCTTGGAGGAGATAACCATCCCCCGGTAGACTGATCGCATTCCAAGAACAACAGCGAGACGACCCATGCCTGCTCCAACCTCTACCAACTGCCTGCGTTACTGGGACCTGGCAGACCACATCCAGCTTCCTGATGCCATCGCCCTCTGGTGCGGCGTGGAGCCTGCCGAACTGGCCAGGCTGAACTTCGAAACCCAATGCATGAGCGCCAAGCGCGCCGCGCTGATCACCGCCTTGCGCGACGGGCGGCTGGAATACGAAGACCTGGGCATCGTCACCCACCAGGGCAAGGTGTTCAAGGGTGCCCCCGTCGACGAACTGATCGAGAAGGATCGTCTCGTCATCAACAAGGCCAGTCTGCGCCGGTGGTTCGAGCAGATGCCCTTCGACGACCGGCCACCGTTTCTATTTGACGAAGCGCGGCAAGCGGTCATGCCCGACGGCAGCGACGTTGCCGAGATGAACAGCCTCAAGGCCATCGCGCTGATGGCCAACCTGCTGGCGAACGCTTCTACCAAGTTTCGTGCTGGCGAACGTCCGAACGCCGAAGCCATCGGGCGGGCGGTCAACGAGGCCGCGCAGATGCTCATGCCCGGCGACACGCGTGGCTTGCAAGCCTTCAACAAGAAGGTCGGCGAAGCCCTGAAGCTCTACGGCCCAGAGATCAGCATCCACCGCAGTCGCTGAACAAAATCCTGAAGTTCAGGAAACATTCCTGAACTTCCTGTTCGCCCAATACAAGGCGAACGACCATGTCGGCATTCCAAATGAACCGGAAGGAATGCCGAAATGCCCAAACGGGTCCAAAGACCGCCACGCGCAAGCATTGCCGATCTGCGCGCTGATTTCTGGCGCGCCCCCGACGAATCCCTGCTTGACCGCAAGACCACGGCCGCCGGCATGGGCTACACCGTGGGTTGGCTGGAATTCGTCGCCACCAACGGCGGCGGCCCGGTGCTCACCAAAATTGGCCGCAGTGTCCGCTATCGGAAATCCGATGTCCTCGCCTGGCTGAGCGCCAATAGCCGGCGTATTCACAGCACCGCCGAACTGGGTGATGTGGCGTGATGATGTCGGACACTACCCTTTCTCCGGCCTGCTCAGTAGACGCCGACCGTCACGATCATCACCACCGTCACATCGGTGACGTTCGTGATGGTGGTGACGATGCATCTCTATTGTTGACATCGCCGGCAGAGGGGATGTCAGGTGGCGAATCAAGCGTCACCGACGACCCAATCGCCATCATTGAAGCAGCCATCGAGCGCCTGCGCGATGACGTCGGTGCCATTGTCGAACCCGCCGTGGTCGCCGCCTTTTCCATCCTGCGCGCCACCGATCTTCCCAACTACCTGCGCCTGCGGCACAAGGCCAAGGAAGCCAACAAGGGTTGCCTGGTCACCGAGCTCGACAAGGCCGTGCAGCAATCGCTTCCCGGCGGTGGCGATGAACCCTCGGCCCTCGACGAACTGGTGGCGCTGGCCCGCAACCAATGCCAACTCAAGCACGATGCCGACCGCAACGCTGTCGCCATCATCCCGATGCCGGGCCGGCAGGAAATCTGGCGTGTCTATTCCACCGGCTACGAGGAATGGCTGCGCAGCGCCTACTGGCGTGCCAAGGAAGCCGGCGTTCCAGAAACCACGATGAAGTCGGCCCTGGCGACCATTGCCGCCGCCGGCATCAACGATGGCGAGCAGATCGACCTTCACGTCCGCGCTGCCAAGGACGACGCGGGCTACCTGATCGACCTCTGCGACGAGCAATGGCGCGCGGTACTGGTCACCCCGACCGGCTGGCAGGTTCTCAACCACTCGCCGGCTTACTTCACCCGCACCCAGTCGATGCGACCGCTGCCCGAGCCGGAGCGCGGCGGCGACATCGGCCAGCTCTGGCAGCACACCAACATCCCGGCCAACCGTCGCGTGATGGTACTGACCTGGTTGCTCGACAGCTTCCGCCCCGACACCCCGTTCCCCGTGCTGGAACTGGTCGGCGAGCAGGGCTCGGCCAAGTCCACCACGCAGGCCGTGCTGCGCAGTCTGGTCGATCCAAACAAAGTGATGCTGCGCGGCCGCCCCAAGACCGTCGAGGACATCTTCGTCGCCGCCGCCAACAACTGGCTGGTCAGCTACGAGAACCTGTCGGGCCTCACCGCCGAACAGCAGGATGCCTTCTGCACCTTGGCCACCGGCGGCGGCTTCGCTTCGCGCCAGCTTTACACCAACGGCGAAGAGCACATTATGGAAACTAAGCGGCCCGTGGTGCTGAATGGCATCGCCGTGGTCGCTACCCGTCCCGACCTGATCGACCGGGTGATCCACGTCGATATGCCGACGATCCCACCGGAGGCCCGGCGTGATGAGGCCGACACCTCGGCGGCTTGGGAACGGGATCGGCCTCGGGTCTTCGGCGCGCTGCTCGATCTTTTCGCCAATGCCTTGCGCATCCTGCCGTCGGTGAAGCTGGCCCACAAACAGCGCATGGCCGACTTCGAACGCTTCGGCGAGGCCGTGGCCCGCGCCCTCGGTTTCGAGCCCGGCGACTTTCAGCGCCTGTACGCCGAACTGGTGCGTGCCGGCATTGACCGTGCCCTGGAGAGCAACGCCGTCGCCCAGGTGCTCGACAAGTATTTCGAGGAACGCATCTCGCCGTGGAACTGGCAGGGCACCGCCGGCCAGCTCTACGACCTGCTCAACAACCAGATCATCCCGGATCGCAGTACCTGGCCGAAGTCGCCGAAGGGCCTAGCCGATCAGTTGCGCCGCATCGCTCCGGCCTATCGCGCCAAGGGTATCGAGATCAGCCATCTCGGCCACAGCAGGGACGGCGCCCTGTGGCGCATCGCCCCGATCCGTACCCATTCAACCGCCACGCCGCCCGGCGTCGAGGGTGGCATTCGTTATGGAGCACACCGTGAATAAGCCCCCGTCCATTTCCAGAAACCTGACCCCGATATGGCAACGCCACTTCGGCATTCAGGCCATCGAGCCCACGAAGCCGATGGCCAAGCCACGCAATGCCGGCGAGGCATTGATCCAGGCGGTGCAGAAGCTGGCCGCCGCCCACCCCAAAACCCGATAGGAGAACACCCGATGAAACTGAATCCGTTCAACAAGAAGTCCACCGCCTACTACGACAAGGTCAGGGCCGAGTACAACAAACTCGACCGCGAGATGGCTGCTGCCCGAGAGGAACTCCAGAAGGCGGAAGACGATCACGAAAGAAAACGCCGGCGCCATTACGAACTCACCCAGCGCGGATCGATGTACTCGTCGGCACCGGAGGAGGCTCAAGCATCCATTGCAGCCAGCGCTGCCAGTCACCGGGTTGGCGACATCAAGGGTGAGATCGGCCAGCTCGAAAGCCGTATTCGTCCCTTGCGCCGGATTGCGTTGGCCCCGGAGCAATTCGCCAAAGCCAAGAAGAACATCGATGACCTGATTGCCGGGCAGGTGGCGATCAATGGTGAACTTGAGAAGGTCAAGGCACTGATCGCTAAGGTCGGCAAGCGCGTCACCGATGCCGAAGCACGTATTGCCACCGAAACCCAGTCTGCCCGGCAACAGATGCTCGATGCCGATGGCGAATTCGTCGTGCCGGAGTCCCTGACCAAGCTCGAGGCGGAATTGCGCCTGGCCAAGTCATCGCTGGCCGAACTCGACGAGAAGCGCGACACCCTGGTCGCCAAGCTGCAGGAGTTCCCCGGCGCGATTCGTGATGCCGAGCGTGTGTTCATCGGCTGCCGGGCAGACGTGACCGAGATCGAACTCTACGAGCAGTTGATGCCGGTCATGAACCTGTTTGCCCGTGCATCGGCTGCCCGACGCGAGTGCGATTACCACCACGACGAAGATCGCTTCGAGATCGAGATTCCGCGTGACTTGGTGGAAGCCGCCCAGACAGCACTGGCCGATGAGGTACCGACCACCTGATTCATGGCGGATGGCGGCGAGTCCCGGCATAGCTGCCATCCGTTCTGACGCAGTGACTTCGGGATGCGTCAGGTCCATCCGCCATGCCGGGTAACGCCCGCCGGCGCTAACCGCGAAAGGCATCGCGGAAAGCCGGCATCCCCAACAACCAGGAGACAGTAATGGAAATTCCTTCCACCCGATTCGACGCCACTGATCCGTTTGCGCAGGCCAAGCTGCAGATGAAGCAGGCGGAAACCATCCTGCAGAAAATGCCGTCTGCGCAACGACAACAACTACTGGCCGAGATGCTGCCACCGATGCCAATGCACCGACCTTCGCCGGCCGTCGAGCCTGCCGTGACGATGGTGACCGTCAAGGTCGAGGAATGGGATGGCGGGCCGGCGGCCAGGGCAACTACACCGATGATGTTCCGTCGGCCACGACGCATCGTGGGGTACATCCCCTGGCAGTGGCGGTGGATCGTCGCCGGCATCCGCCTGACTCGAATCATGCGCAAGTCGGCCAAGCAGCAGATGAAGCAATTCAACAAGCTGCAGCGCCAGATGATTCGACGGGTCCTTCCTCGCCATCAAGCCATGCGGGGGGCGCGAGCCCGCTGATCCGCTACCGACAGATGACGAAAAGAGGTTACCAGGGTTACCGGTTACCACCCTGGTTACCACCCGGCACCCCCAATCACAAATTCAATGAAATGAACACCACGACGATCAACAGCACTACCGCCAATCCCATGCCCATCGAGCGGCTGGGCCACTACGACCCGGCAGTCGAGCAGCGCGTCCAGCAATGGCTCGCCAGCGGGCAGTTGCTGGCCTGGGTTCCCATCCTCAGTCAGGAGAACTTCCCGGACGGCCCGCCGCAGGTCTTGCAGTTTGCCGATCAGTATCAGGAGGCCATGCGCTGGCCGATCCACCGCCCGGAGGACTTGCTGACGCTGCCCGATGGCATAACCGGCTGGTTGCTACCTGCCAATGCCGAAGACACCGACGTGGCCTGCGGGGTATGGAACGGGGAGGTCTACATCCTGGGCGTAAAGGACAAGCGTACCGGTAGGAACCTTCCATGAGGCGCGCACGCACGCGCACGCGTAAGAGTTACGACAAACTGCGTCAGCTGCGTCAGACGGCATGGTTTTCATAGGGGGTCAGTTGTCCGCGTAGGGGGTGTGAGCGGCAGTCGGCGGGTTTTTGAGGCCGATCCCCTGAAACCCGCGCACGCCCATCCCGTTGCGCCATTTCTCGACACCTCGCGTGATCAGCAGATCGGAGAAGCGACGTTGTGCGCCAATGAATTCACCTGCTGCTTCTGCCCACTGCTTCCAGTCGTTGAACAGTTCGGCGGTCAGCGACTTGGCGTTGGGCTCGCGCACGCAACGTTCCTCCAGCCAGCGTCCCAGCGCATCCTCGGCCTCGAAATACTCCTCGGTTGCATCTACGACCTGCTGCGGTGGATCGAGCCGCCCAAGACGCTGCCAATCAAGGCAGCCCTGCACTGCCCAAGCCAGAATGCCGTCACGCTCGGCCAGCAATTTCTGCTGGAGATTCTTGTCGCGGCGTTCGGGCGGCACGGTGATCGTGAACGGGATCAAGTGCAGCCGCCGCTTCATTGCCTCGTCGATATTGCGGATGGCCGGTTTGTGGTTGCCCGCCACGAACAACTTGAACTGTGGGAAGAACTCGAAGAAGTCCTGGCGCATGAAGCGTGCGGAGATCTTGTCGCCCCCGGTCAAGTTCTTGAGCTTTGATTCCGCCCAGCGTCGTCCCTGCTCGGTTTCGATGGCCGCGACGAAGCGTGCGCCGCGCAGGCCCGCCATGTCGGTCGGGTGCCGGTCGGTGCGCGTTTCCATGAAGGTGTCCATGGGTGCGTTGGTCGCGTAGTCACCGAGGATGGTGGCCAGGGTGTTCACGAACACCGACTTGCCGTTCGCGCCCGTGCCGTACAGGAAGAACAGGGCGTGTTCCTGCGTCGAGCCGGTCAGCGCGTAGCCAACCACTCGTTGCAGATAAGCCTGCAACTCCTTGTCGCCGCCTGTCACCTCATCGAGGAACTGCCTCCAGGTCGGGCAATCGCCTCCGGGCGTAGCCGTGGTGATCTTGGTGATGCGGTCAGCGCGTTCGTGCTGGCGCTGCCGACCTGTCTTGAGGTCGACCACGCCACCAGGGGTATTGAGCAACCACGGGTCGGCGTCCCATTCGTCGCTGGTGGCAGCGTGCCTGCGATCCGCTCGTGCCAGCCGTTCCACCCCACTAACCGTGCCCGAGCTGGCGAGCTTGGCAGCCACTTTCGGGTTGTCAGCACGCACAGCCGTGTGCCGGCAGACGCTGCGAATCAGATCGGTGGCGGCCAGGGTGTCCTCGGTGCGCCAGCGATTGCCGTCCCACACAAGCCAACGACCCCAGGTTGCAACATAGCGCCAGTCGCGGTGGTAGCGCCGCGTGAACGCCAGGGCCAAAGCGTCCTCCGTACCCCAGACTGATTCGTCGCTGCTGACCACGGGCTCGGCGGCCACGGTGACGTCGTGCATCTGCAGGCGCGGGCCATGAGCGAGAAAGGTCGCGACGTCAAAGCCTTCGGCGATGGCGTCCGCCGCATCCCACCCCTCAGCTGCTTCCTCGGGCGGATACAGGATGTGGCAGGTCTTTGCGCCTACCGACAAAATGGCCTGTGCCGCCTGCGTCGCGTACTCCCAGCCCGGCTTGTCGCGGTCAGGCCAGATCAGCACTGACTTGCCGGCCAGGGGCGACCAGTCGGTTTTCTCCACCGGGGCGTTCGCGCCGTGCATCGCTGTCGTGGCCGTGATGCCCGCATCGATCAGCGCCTGCGCGCATTTCTCGCCCTCGACCAGCACGACCTGCGCGGCGTCCTTCATTCGCGGCTGGTTATAGAGCGGGCGTGGCGAGGGCGGAGCCATCTTTCGCCGCTTGGCGTCCCACGGCCGGAACTCCTTCTTGTGACCGGGTGGATCGTATCGATACACCACTGCGATCAGATTGCCCTCGACATCGTGGTAATCCCACTTGGCCGAGGCCGGGCCAAGGTCGTCGACTGGAACTTCCTTCTTGGCCTTGCGCATGGGCACCGACCGCGAGCGCCCAAGCAGATCGGCAGACTCGTCGAGCACACGATTGAAGTCGGTGCGGATGTTTAGCGCTAAATGTCCGGCAATGAGACAAAAAATATCGCCGCCGTCGCCAGTGGCGCGATCTGTCCACAATCCTGCCTTCTCACCATCGAGCACCACCTCGAGGCTGTCACCGGGGCTACCCAGCACATCGCCGATCAGAAACTTACCCTTGCGCTTCTTGCCTGCCGGGAACATCGTGACCAGTACCGATTCCAAACGAGCCAGCAATTCGGCACGCAAATCCTCCCGTTCGATGTCGCGGCTGGTTTCGGTAGGTTGTGGGGTGTCATTGAAATCAAGCATCCGCAGTCCCTCCAATGACATCGGCGATACCGGCCAGATCACGCGAAATGCGCGATTTGTGTCGCAGCTTTCGCATTGCATTCATCTGAATCTGGTGAGCTCGACTGAGAGTAATTCCAAGCTCTTGTGCGACATCCTCCAAAGAAGAACCAGCGAAGAATCGTTCGCGAATCACAGTCGCCTCGCGAGGTTTCAGCGTGTCGATAGCCTCCTGAATGATGCGGCCCGCCTCCGAATGGCTTGCCAGTCGCAAAGGGTCATCGGCGGCAGGTGCGCCCGAGATAAGCGCCTGTACGCTGCCTGCGTCCAGATCGACGCTCGAATGATTTCTCTGCAGCGGCTGCAGCTGGGCGTCAGACCACAAATCCGATGGCGATGCACGCAAGAAGTCACACAGGGCCCATGCGCACTCCCGCAGTAACCCATCCGGCGTCAACGGCGACCGCGTGAGATTGAGGTACGGTAGCAACGCTCCGTAGTAGCTGATCCCGACGGCAGCGGCTAGCGGGGCTCCGGGCCTGTGGCCTGCATGCTCAATTGCGCGCAACAATCTGGCATTTCGCACGGAAATTCGTACACGGTAGTCACTCATGAACGCCTCCTTGTGCTGCCAACCACGCAGAGAGCTCCGAAATCCGAAAGCGAACCATCTGGCCGACTCGATAGTGCGGGATGCGTTTCGATGAACGGCTGCGGGGCTTGGTAAGAAAATGCAGCGGCAGCCCCAAGGTACGTGCGGCTTGCTGCGCGCTGACCATCGGCTCTGCTACCGGTATTTGTGAAAAGGTATGCTTCATGGTTTTGCTCCCCAGCAGCGGCCCTGCCACGCGCACATCCGGCATTCGAAGTGGGTCGGGTCATTGAAGGCGCGAGGCAGCAGTTCTCCTGCCTCGGTTGCCGTGATGACCTTTACCCCTCGATCCGACATGCGCTGAGCTAGGGCCGCGTCAAAAGGCACGAGCTCGGTGTAAATCTCCATCGTGTCGGCATTGAGCGCCGTGAAGATCGCCGGGTGCTCGTGCAGTTCGAGATAGGCTTGGTAGATCGCCACCTGCGCGGCATAGATGGGCTTGGAAACTGCCAGCCCCTTCTTGTCCAGGCCACTCCAAGATTTGTTGCCGAGGCACTTGCATTCCCAGAGCGCGGGATAGGCGAAGCCCTCGGGACCACCGACGATGACGCCGTCGATGTGCCCCTGCAGGCGGTCGTTAGATGGCTCGGTAGTAGTCCGGGTGAAAGCGCCGCTCCCACGAGGCACAGGACTGGCGCAGCAACTTGGAGATCAGCTCCTGCAGCGCATCGGGTGCACGGTGATGCTGATAGCCGGTGGCCTCATCGATCAGTGCAACCTCGCCGGTAGTGGCGAGTGCGCGCATGATCGTCAGACAGTTGCCAACAATGCCCTGTCTGGCGCGGTGCAGCGTGCCCGTGATAGCAGCGTTCACCACGGCAGAGGCGACGTCGGCGATGATGCCTGCGGGGAAGAACTGTGTCTGACGCCCAGACGGCAGCAAAATCGGCCCGGATGATTTCGCTAATAAGGACAATGAGTTAGGCGCGATTTCAGCCAAAAATCGGTTAAAACGGCCACCCTTGTGCGACTCGTGGAAGCCGAGCAGCTTGGCCAGTTCCTTGCGGACATAGCCGCGCTCGCCGGTGGTGAGCACGACGGCTTCGCAATCGAGATCACCGAAACGGACGACGCCATAGTGGCTGGCAGTGAGGGTCGATGTGTTCATGGTCACCTCCTCACTGAGCCCATGCCGGCTTGCCCGGCACGGAAGGTGTTGCCGCAGCGGGCGCGCTCGCCGGAGCCTGCGGCGCGTAAGCCGTAGGCGTAGGTGGCGTGGGAGAAGGTGCTGACGCCGCAACGCCAGCCATCACCGCTTGGTATTGCGGGTGATCGGGTTCGATGACCTGCTTAACGACATTACGCAGTTCGTCGCGATCATCCTTTTCCACGGCAACCTGGACAGCAAACACTAATCCGTCGAGGTCGCCGAAGTCGTTGATGCGACGGACTGCCACTGCCTGCGGTGTGTTGTCATTCGGATGTACGCCACGTGCGCTGTTGAGCATCGCGCGGATCGTGGCCCTGCCCATATCCCGCCAGGTATTGCCCTTGGGGCTCCACAGGCCGATGAGACCGAAGAATTTGCGCTTCTGGTATTCGCCTGCAACGACCGTGTATTCGCAGTTGAGGTAGATTGATGACGTGCGCTCCGATTGGGTCGGGGTGCCGTCGTGCCACCCTTGCGACGGATCTGTGAACCCACCGGGTCGGGTGGTTACGCGAACCTTGAGCAGGGTGTTTTGGGGGATCGGTTCGAAACCGTCGTTCTGGCGCGGGGCGTCGTTAAAGTCGATAGACATTTGGAATCTCCTGATACGTTATTGAGTGGGCTGACCGAGGCACTTGGCGATCAATCGGTCGAGCTTTGGTTCTTCGAAGGGATCGAGCTGTCCGGAGCGATCCTTGGCGGGTAGGCCGAGCGGGTTGTCCTGGTTGGTAACGAACATCCGCTTGGTCCCCGATGGGCTGGGCTGCAAGGTCAGGGTGACCAAGATGTCGATCACACCCGGGAACTCGGCAGCCGTCTTGCCGCCTTCCAGCTGCAGCTCGTAGGACTTGACCCCCTTGTCATCAACCTTTTCGTTGAGGATGACGATGTAGATGAGGTGCTTGTCCTGGACGTGCTGGAGCACCGAAATGGCATTGACCATCTCGTTGGCCAGCAGGCCATACGCCGCCCTCATGTCCGGGCGGCCCTTCTCGGTGGTGGCCTGAGGCTGCGCCTTGGCCCACTGCAGACACAGGCGGGAGAGCGCAGACAAGCTGTCGAAAACGACATACTGGTACCGCGCCATCCGGCCCGGGTCGCCGATCTCCTGGCACACGCGCTTGTAGTGCACCTCGGTGTAAGGCTGGCCTACTGATGCAGTTGGAGATGGACCGGCAATGGCAACGACGAGATCGCGAAATTGATCCCAGGTCTGCGGTCGATAAACCTCCCCTGGCCATTTGGCGATGGACAAGTCGCCGTCCTCGATCTCGACGTGAAGCGTCGACTCGTGAGGCAGCGTCCAGATGAGCGAGGTCTTGCCGATACCCGGGACGCCGGCCACACCGGCCTTGATACTGCGCTTGCGCGCCAGGCGCTCGGTTGCGTTGATGAAGGGCAGGCTCATTGCGCACCCTCCGTCTCGCCATCAATCGTGAGGGTAAAAACCGGCTTACCTTCCTCGACGGTGCGCGCGGCGGCGAACTGCAGTTGCAGCGTCTGCGGCCAGTTTGTGTAGCGAGACTCGGACACCGACAACTTGACGTCGATGTAGTCCTCGACCTTGTCGCCTGATGCCACGATCCGTTCAGCCATCTCCTTCAGGATCGTCTGGTTCCAGTTCACCTTCTTGGGCAACTCGAACTTGACATGTAGCGGCCCCTCGCTGATGTGTGCGGTGCCGAAATCACGGCCGGATTCGCGCAATACAGCGCGGGCCTGCTCCCCGAAACGCTGTGCCTTGGCGGCATCCAGCTTGGTGCGCAGTTGCTTGAGGTAGGCGATGGCCTCATCGACGTGGCCTTCGGATTCGATGAAGTCGCGAATCGGCAAGGACACCAGTTGGGCGACCGTCATGCTGGCGAGGTCTGCCGGATAATGAGTCAGTTCTCTCATGGCTATCTCCTCAGCCCGGTACGCGTTCAGAGGTCGAGACATAGAGATGGCGCTTCTCGAAATCGAGCACGCCGTTCTCGCCGTCGAGGGGGTAGGCCACCTTCTTCGAGAACTTATTGAAGACCGGGCCACGGCCAAGACCTCGCCAGCGCGTGAGCGTCTTGGGGGACATGCCCCAGCGGCTGGCCAGCTCGACTTCACTCAGGAAGCGGCGCTCGGACAGCGCAGATGGTTGAGGGTTTGACATCGAGTTGAACCCGACGCCGGAATTCAGGCCCGGTTTTCCGCCGAAGCCTGGGGACATTGCCATTGAATAGGCCATTGCCTTGCTCCTTTCCCTTTCAGGGATTGGGGCGTGAGCGGTGGCCAGTCCCATACTGACCAAAAGATGCCGAGTCACGCCTCATCGAGAAAGGCGCGACATTTCGAGTCGCAAAGACGACTTTTGGAGTCGTCAAAATATTTTTGACCTACCCTCCGCTAGCCAAGTGACGCGATTAACCGGCGTTGCTCATTCCAGTCGTAGGGCACCGTGGCCCGCAGAATGGCTTCCAGCGACACCGCCCGTGGAAGCCTTCCTTCATAGGCGGCTTGGACGATGTCCGGGGCGAGAAGCGCCAGCCGCAGCATTTCGTTGATCGTGGAACGATGAATGCCTTCGCGTTCGGCAATTTCCATCGTCGATTCCACCGCCCCGGTATCGAGCAGTTGCTGCCAATAGATGCCGCGTCCCAGCGCTTTGAGCAGAGGCTGATCCTGCTCAGGGGCGAGTACTGGCGACGCGGTGACCGCAACCGGCTGGCTAACGCCATCCGGAGCGACAATTACCTTCTTGATGCCCCGTTTCTTGAAATGGAAGGGCACGAAGGTGGTAATCCGAACGCCCCCCCCCTCCAGCGGATGGCGGCGTTCGTGGGGTTTGCCGTCGCCGATCAGCTTTTTGGATGACCGGTTCATGACGCCACCTCGATTTCCAGCAACTCGCCACCGATGCTGTCTGGACTCAGCTCCCCGGCCAGTTCGCGCCATCCGGATTCGCGCCAGATGATGTCCACTCCGTCGGAGAGCAACTGGACACGCTCGATCAGCAGGTTCACCAGGCGCACCTGCTCGGCAGGGAACAATTGCTGCCAGACGTCACCGAGGCGGCGCATGGCCAACACAGTGGTCGGCTCATCGATCTCTGGGTATTTGCTGCAGACAGTATTCCAGACCCCTTGGATGCTCTCCGGCGACTGGAGCGCCCCCACCAGCAGGTTCACCACCACTTCCTCGATCTGGTCGGCAGGAATCATCCCGGTGGCGCTGCTGCGGTAACCGTACCGCTTGTCCGCCTTGGGGATGTAGTAGCGGTATTTCTTGCCCGAGGGTTTCTTGCTGTAAGTGATGTGGTACTTCCCGCCATCAGGCCCGTACATCAATCCGCGCAGCAGCGCATCGGTCTTATGCCGGGTTTGGGTCTTACCCATCCGCTCGTGCGCATCCTCGGCCAGAATGGCCTGCACCCGATCCCACAGTTGCCTGCTGATGATCGGCTCGTGCTGGCCTGCAAAGACGGTGTCCTTGTGGCGAATTTCACCGACGTAGATAGGGTTGCGCAGCAGCTTGGAGATGTACTTTTTGTCCATGGGCGTGCCGTTGCGGATACCGCCGTTCTTGAGGCGGTTTGGCTTGGTCGTAATCCCTTCAAGGGAGAGTTCCCGGACGATCTCGGTGACCGAGCGCACCTCGGTGAATCGCGTAAAAATGCGCCTGATGGTTTCGGCATCCTTCTCCTCGATGACCAGCTTGCGGTCTTTGACCTCATAGCCCAGGGGGGTGTAGCCGCCCATCCACAGTCCCTTGCGCTTGCTGGCCGCGATCTTGTCCCGGATGCGCTCGCCCGTGACCTCGCGCTCGAACTGGGCGAAAGACAGCAGGATGTTGAGCATCAGCCGCCCCATCGAGGTGGTGGTATTGAACTGCTGCGTGACCGAAACGAACGACACCTTGTGCCGCTCGAAAACTTCGATCAGCCTCGAGAAGTCGGTCAGGCTGCGCGTCAGGCGGTCGATCTTGTAGACCACCACGATATCGATCTGGTCAGCGGCGATGTCGGCCATCAGGCGCTTCAAGGCCGGGCGCTCCATGTTGCCGCCGGAGTAGCCGCCGTCATCGTAGTCGTCGCCCACCGGCATCCAGCCCTCAGCGCGCTGGCTCACGATGTAGGCTTGGCCAGCCTCGCGCTGGGCATCGAGGGAATTGAATGACTGGTCGAGACGCTCGTCCGTGGAAACACGTGTGTAGACGGCGCAGCGCTTTTTGGTCACGACGGCGTTCATTTCTCACCTCGCTTTGACTTGCCTTTGATGATTCCGAAAAACAGCGGCCCAGACCATTGGGTGCCGGTGATGTGGCGGGCAACGGCGGACAAGCTCTTGTAACGGCGGCCCTCATACTCGAAGGTGCCATCGGCCTGTGCCGTCACGCGGTGCTCACGGCTGTCAAATTCGCGCACGAGCACCGTGCCGGGGACGACCTGGACTTCGACGCCGCGCTGGGTTTTGATGTTGGACTGGGCTTCGCCGATGCGGGCCATTTGCGTCTGTATCGCCAGCTTGGTATTCAGCGCCTCCTCCTGAATCTTGTAGGCAACGCGACCTTCGACGTAGGCGCGGTTGTTGTGTGGTGGGCGGCGCGGAAAATACTTGTCCCAAAGGGCCCACAGATCATTCATGGCCAGCTTCGGCAGATTGGCAATTTGCGCTGCCAGAGACGGGCCGGTTATCGGGATATTCATTTGCAAACTCCTTCTGTAGAGGGGTTTGTATGAACGCGCTCGGGTGGCGAGAAGCCAAGTTGAATGTCGCTGTTCGCAGGCCGGGTGGCGTGCAAGCGGGCAATGGCAGCGGCAATGATTTCTGCAGCCTCACACGCCCGCTGGTGAGGGGACATCAGTTCAGGGAGAGTTTGTTCGACGGTCATTTCGGCATCCAGTAAAGTAATCAGACCGTCACGAAGAATATGCGCGCAAGGCGGTCGGAGTATCCCGTTTGGGAGCGCATCAGAAGGGGTGAGCGAGATTACGAACAGATTTCTGATGGCATTACTGGTTGCCCTCGCGGCGAGCAGTGCAGGTGCCGAAACAATCACAGGCAAAGTGGTCGGCGTGTCCGATGGCGACACGATCACAGTGCTGGACGCCGACAGGACTCAGTACAAGATTCGGGTAGCCGGGATCGACGCACCGGAGAAGGCGCAGGCGTTCGGTCAGCGTTCCAAGGAAGCAATGTCCACCCTGGTGTTCGGCAAAGACGTCGAGGTGATAACAAGCAAACGCGACCGCTATGGACGACACATCGGCAAGGTGATGGTCGCGGAGCCGTCCTGCAGAGCGCGCAATTGCCCCATTACCCTGGACGCGGGGCTGGCCCAGCTCACGGTCGGCATGGCTTGGTGGTATCGCAAGTACGCCCGTGAGCAATCCGCTGAGGATGCTGGGACCTACGAATTTGCTGAGCAAGAGGCCCGAAGCCGTAGCGTCGGGTTGTGGCGCGATCCGAACCCGACGCCGCCATGGGACTGGCGGCACACACCTCGCCGGAAGTCAGACTAGAGAATTTTCGTCCGAGGTCGCCTCCATTGACCTGATGTTCATCAGGTCATATATTTATGCAATCGGCGAGGAGCACTGCCATGAGCAAGCAAAAGACCGAAGGCATTACGGAGCCGCAGGCCAGAACGCTAAGAGCGATCTGCCAAATCCTTGATAGCACGGGCCTGCCGCCCACTGTCAAGGAACTGGCCGAGGCGCTCGGCATCAGCCATGCCAGTGCCCACGAACAGATCGCGCAGTTGGTACGTAAGGGGTATTTGAAGAAAGAAGACAGAAAAGCGCGCAGCATCGTTGTCATCAAACGCAACGAATGACAACGATGTCCTGAGTCCAGGAAAAGGGAGGGTCGTGCATGGGGCATATTCGGCTTGGAATTCAACCGAAGTCGAAAGCTTGGAAGGACGTTGTGGGCCTGATTGTGGCAGGTGCAGACGTGCCTCAAGTTGCCCACGCAACCATTGCAGCCGCAGAACACGGGTTTTCGTATGTCTTGAACGACAAGGGATACACAGACACCGTCTGGCTAATGACTCAAATGGCAATCGCGGCAAAGAAGCAGGACATCCTTGGGCACCTCGAATCGATTGGACTTGCCATACCAAGGGATGCCACCCTCCCTGATATCGCAGCAGCTATTTCCGATGCGCTTGAACACAATAGAAGCGACACTCGGACGCGATCAGCGCTTGGAACACTTGCCGGCCGAGCGCTCATTGGCGCGGTCATCGACGTTCTGTCGCCAAAGGTTCAAACCCTTTTCTCCTCCGACCCGGACACTCTGAAGGCAGCTCTGTATTCCCTGGGAAAACAGAAGCAGTTCGGGGAACTATCCAGGCAGTTCTACTCGCGACTGGCCAACGAATACTTGCAGTATCACTTAAAGAAAGTTGTCCACGGGCAACTTGGCGAGGGGATGCGATTCGCGACCATGAACCAAGTAGCCCAATTTGATGCAGCCATGACCACTCACTGTTGGGAAGCATCGCGCATCGTTGAGCAATTTTCCTCGGAGTGGCTATCGAAGCACCGATGGGAGGAAGGGGGAGACATTTCAAGGGAGTCATCCGATGGATTCGCCAGCTATGCGCTGAAGAAGATGAAGGATGCATTACGACCGGGAGCACAGCCCGATGCAAGATAAACGCTACATTTTATGCGGTGGCACTTCGTCCAATGACTTACGTGACCAGAACCGTGATCTTATATTGCAGCTGTCAGGCAAAGACGGGCCTGGCAATGTCAAGCTGTGGATCGAGGACATTCACGAGCGGATGTTCACGAATATTCCAACGGAGTTCCACGATCTTCTGGAGATAGCGGCCTATGTTTATACAGCCGACCAGGCTATCAAACGGGGCTCCATTCGAGACGACAACTTTGGCGAGGAGTGGCAGCGTGATCTCCATTTTGTCATCCCTGTCCGCAACCCAGATTTTTGGAAATCACCCGCAGTCACCGACGCATTGAGATCGACACTGGGCTTCCTTTCTGATGACAACTACGAATTCGAATTCGTCAGGCTAAAAAAGGATCGCACGATTCAGGAATACCTCGAGTTTAATGACACTCAGCAATTCTTCGGTACGCCTGATCAGGTGGTCATGTTCTCAGGTGGTTTGGACTCGCTAGCCGGAGCCATCGAAGAGATCATCAATCAGAAGCACCGGGTAGTTTTGGTCACTCACAAGCCCACGCCGAAGCGCAATACCTTGTTCCGAACGCTGAACGAGAAACTCCGAGATAAAGCTGGTGACTACGTTCCGTTCCACATCAGTGTGCGGGCCAACAAGAGCAAAGGCCTGAACCACGAATACACGCAGCGCAGCCGGTCATTTCTTTTCATGGCCATCGGGGCGACCATTGCTCGGATGCTGGGCAAGAAAAGCGTACGTTTTTACGAAAACGGAGTCATCAGCCTCAACCTTCCAGTCTCAGCCCAGGTAGTCGGTGGCAGGGCGACGCGAACAACTCATCCACGAGTGATGAAAGGCTTTCAGGACATCGTGTCGCTTGTCGCTGGCGAAACTTTCACCATCGAAAACCCCTTCATCTGGAAAACGAAGGCCGAGGTGGTTGAGGTCATCACAAAAGCTGGTTGCCAAGACCTGATCGGCCATTCGATGACCTGCACACATACGTGGGAAACCGACAATCAGTTCACCCATTGTGGCACCTGCTCTCAATGTATTGACCGGCGCTTTGCGGTTATTGCGGCAAAGGCCGATCAATTCGACTCGCTCAGTCAGTACAAGGTCGACATCTTCACGCAAAGTCGCGGCAAGGACGAGGATAAGATCATGGTGGCCTCGTATCTCGAGCGCGCAAACCAAGTCAAAAGACTAGGGGATGCCGCGCAGTTTATCGCCCGATACAGCGAGGTCGCTGGTGTTGTCCGTTATCTGGATGGCCAGCCTGCTCAGGTCGCAGATCGTATCTTCGGCCTATACAAGCGCCACGCCAACGAGGTAAACCAGGCCCTTGACGAGATGGGGCAGCGATATTTTTCGCTACTTCGCGAACGCACTGTCCCTGGGGACTGCGTAATTAGGACTGCCACCGACCCGGCATCCGCAATTCTGGTCCCCGCTACCGCGATACCCGAGCCGGAATACTACTTCCGGAAACGTGGCAACACTTGGGAGGCTCGCTTCCGAGGTAAGAATCGCGTCGTCATTACTAACTCTGACAAGGGCTGCGAGTACATCAATATTCTGCTCTCAAAGCCAAATCATGATTTCGAGGCATCGGACTTGGTGTTTGCCAGCACCTTTGACGCGACACACTTGGAAGCTGGCGGCCTGGATCTCGATGAGATTGCCGAGGGTTTCACTATCACAAACGGAGTGCCCCTCGGGGATGCCGGGGAAATCTTAGATACCAGAGCACGTCGTGAGCTAAAGCAGCGAGGCCGCGACCTGCTCGACCTAATCCACGACGCACTGGAACTGGGCAATGCTGAACGGGCAGAACAGCTCCGTGCGGAGGCCATCGAGATTAACAAAGCTCTAGAGGAAGGCATTGGTCTCGGCGGTCGGCCTCGGAAGGCGAAGGATGACCGGAAACGGATCAGAGACTCCTTCAGTGCAGCGGTCAAACGGGCCTTGAAGCGGATTTCTGAATTTGACCAACCGCTGGCTGATCATCTGATCGCGTCAATCAAGCTTGGAAGCGTGGTGTCCTATCGCCCTACCGATACTGTTGAGTGGGATGTCCGGCAAATCGTGAACGAGGCTGAACCAAAGCCGGCAGTTCTCGCCGAGTCGCCTGCTTGAAGGCGAAATGTTGTTCAAACGCGAAGCCGGAAACCCGCGTCAATGCTGGAGAGGGTGCGCCGGCGTCCTTCGTAGAAACAGAGAATGGGCTGGGACAGAGAACGGAAAAGCGCCAGAAAACGGGTAGCCCGGGCGTGCAGCGTCCGTCGCAGCGAGGCCAGAACCCGCGCCAGCACTGGGGGAAACCGGCGAAAAAAAACCAACCGAGAACGGTTGGTTTTCTGAAAAGTGGTGGACCGAAAGGGGATCGAACCCTCGACCTCTGCATTGCGAACGCAGCGCTCTCCCAGCTGAGCTATCGGCCCGTAGGGGGCGGATTTTATCCTCAGGCCTCCGCCCTTGGCAAACCTAGGACTTGCCGGCTCCGGCGGCAGCGCGCCGCAGGCGGTCGGCGACCGCCGTCCAGCCAGGATCGGTGGGGATTGCTTCGACGGCGATGACGTCGACCCCGGCGTGGTCCATGTCCCGCAGGGCAGCGTAGAGATCGTGGGCGTAGCCCACCGGGTCGGCCGGCAGCATGCGCCAGGCGTGGGGCATGCCGGCCTGGGGCGGCTGGCTGTGGCAGAGGGCGGCACAGCGGCCCCCACGGTGCCGGTGGCTGTTGAGGAAATCGAGCAGGCGGTCGCCGGCGACCAGGCGCAGGGGCGTCACCGGTGCGTAATGGGCCTCCAGGGAGCCTGAGACCCGCGGAGCTCCGGTCGCCGAATCGAGGGCGGGGAGACTGCCGAGAACGGCCTCGATGTGGCTGGGGTTGATGTGTCCGGGACGGAGGATGGCCGGAGTACCGCGGGAACAATCGATGATGGTCGATTCGATACCCACGGTGCACGGACCGCCGTCCAGGATCAGGGGCACGCGATCGCCCAATTCCTCGGCCACATGGGCTGCCGTGGTCGGGCTGATGCGGCCGAAGCGGTTGGCGGAAGGCGCGGCAATGCCGCCCGAGCCGCCCGCGGCGGCAAATGCGCGCAGAAGGTTCAGGGCGACGGGGTGGCCAGGGACACGGATGCCAACGGTGTCCTGGCCGCCGGTCACGGCGTCGGGCACCCAGGCTTGTTTCCTGAGGATCAGGGTCAGCGGTCCGGGCCAGAAGGCTTCCATCAGTTCCCAAGCCGCGTCGGGAACCGCTTCGGCCCAGCGTTCGACCCAATCGTGGCCGGCCACATGGACGATCAGGGGGTGATCGGCAGGGCGCCCCTTGGCGGCGAATATCCGGGCGACGGCGGCTGGATTGCTGGCATCGGCCCCCAGGCCGTAGACGGTCTCGGTGGGGAAGGCCACCAATTCGCCCGCCCGCAGGAGTTCAACGGCGCGGGCGGTGTCCGCCGCCGTCGACATCATTCGTCCTTGATGCCGATGGCGGCTCGGGCGGCCAGGGCGGCTCCCTGGACTTGGATGGGGTCGTCGCCGATAACTGTGAAATGGCCCATCTTGCGTCCCGGGCGGGCGTGGTGCTTGCCGTAGAGGTGGAGTTTCAGGTTGGGCACGGCGTAGAGCTTTGCCCAGTCCGGCTCGCGGTAGTGACTGCCTTCATACCAGAGGTCGCCCAGCAGATTGACCATCACCGCCACCGAGTGGGCGCGGGATTCACCCAGGGGAAGCCCGCACAGAGCCCGCACCTGTTGCTCGAACTGGTCGGTCACGCAGGCGTCCAGCGTGTAGTGGCCGCTGTTGTGGGGCCGCGGCGCCATTTCATTCACGTAGAGCTGGCCACGGCTGACGAAGAACTCGACGCCCATGGTGCCGACATAGCCGAGCTGTTCGGCGATACGGGCGGCGACGTCCTCGGCGTCGCTGCGCACGCAGCCCGAGGTTCGGGCAGGGACGATGGAGACGTCCAAAATGCCGCGCGCATGGCTGTTTTCGCTGGTGGGGAAGCACTGCACGGCGCCATCGTCGTCCCGGGCCAGCACGACGGACATTTCGTAGTCGAGGCTGAGTTTCTGCTCCAGGACGCAATGCTCGCCCTTGAAGTTGGCGAAGGCGACGAGCGCCTCTTCGCGGCAGTTCACCACCGCCTGCCCCTTGCCGTCGTAGCCGAAGCGGGCCACCTTGAGGATGCCGGGAAACAGATGGGCGCCGGCCTCGCGCAAATCGCCCTCGCCGGCGATGGCGGCGAAGGGGCCGTGGGGAAAACCGCTGGCCTGAAGGAAAGTCTTTTCGTGGATGCGGTTCTGGCATACGGCCACGGCCGCCGCCGAGGGGCGTACCACCACGAACTTGGCGAGGTACTCCAGAGTCTCCGCCGGCACGTTCTCGAACTCGGTGGTGACGGCGGCGCAGCCCGCGGCCAAGGCGTCGAGGGCGCCGAAATCGGTGTAAGAAGCCTGCAGATGGCGATCGGCGATCTGGCCGGCGGGGCTGTTGGCATCCGGATCGAGGACCCAGACCTTGTAGCCCATCTCGTGGGCGGCGGCGACGAAGAAGCGGCCGAGCTGGCCACCGCCGAGCATGCCGAGGGTTGCGGGAGGAAGAGTGATTCCGGTGCGCATGGGAAGAGGATCGCGAAGCGGCAAAAAGGAAGCGACGGGACGGTCTTGGGGCAAAGAATCGGACACGCGGCCGACGAGGCGCTGGCTTCGTCGGCGGGCCGGAATCAGACCTCGGGCAATTTCATGGCCAAGACCTTTTCGCTCTGGTTCTGGCGGAAGGCTGCCAGCCGGGCGGCCAGTTCAGCGTCTTCGTTGGCCAGCATGGCGACGGCGAAAAGGGCTGCGTTGGCCGCACCCGCCTCGCCGATGGCAAAGGTGGCCACCGGAACGCCCTTGGGCATCTGCACGATGGAAAGCAGCGAATCCTGGCCGGAAAGAGCCTTCGATTGCACCGGTACGCCAAGAACAGGCACCGTGGTCTTGGCGGCCAGCATGCCGGGCAGATGGGCAGCGCCGCCGGCCCCGGCGATGATGGCCTTCAACCCGCGCTCGCCGGCCATGGCGGCATAGTCGAACAGAAGATCGGGGGTGCGATGGGCCGAAACGACCTTGGCTTCGAAGTGCACGCCAAATTCCTTGAGGATGACGGCCGCCGCCTGCATGGTGGGCCAGTCGGAGTCGGAGCCCATGACGACGCCGACGAGGGGGTGCTTGGTGCTCATGGGCGGATTCCTGCCTTTCTTTCGGCGGCCTCGATGGTATTGGCCAGAAGCATGGTGATGGTCATCGGGCCGACGCCACCGGGGACCGGCGTGATCTGGCCGGCGACGGCCTTGCAGCCCTCGAAATCCACGTCGCCGCACAGCTTGCCGTCCGGGAGCCGGTTGATCCCGACGTCGATGACCACGGCGCCGGGCTTGACCATGTCGGCGCTGACGAAGCGCGGTCTGCCGACGGCAGCGACGACGATGTCGGCGCGGCGCGTGTGGAAGCCGAGGTCGCGGGTGCGGGAGTTGCACACGGTGACCGTGGCCCCGGCATTGATGAGCAGCAGGGCCATGGGTTTGCCGACGATGTTGGAACGGCCGATGACCACGGCTTCCTTGCCGGTCAGGTCGACCCCTCCCTTCTCGAACATCTTCATGACGCCGTAAGGGGTGCAGGGAATGAACCGGGGCTTGCCCTGGGCGAGCGCCCCGACGTTTTCGGCGTGGAAGCCGTCCACGTCCTTCTCCGCAGCAATGGCCTCGAGGACGGCCGACTCGTCGAACTGCTTCGGCAGGGGCAATTGAACCAGGATGCCGTGGATGGCCGGGTCCGCGTTCAGTGCGGCGATCCTGTCGAGTACGACCTGCGGATCGACGGCGGCATCGTAGTTGATCTTCTCGGAATGCATGCCGATGGCGTGGCAGGCATTGACCTTGTTGCGGACATAGACCTGGGACGCGGGATCCTCTCCCACCAGAATCACCACCAGCCCCGGACGCTGGCCCCGCGCCGTCAGGGCCTCGACCCGCGCCTTGAAGCTCTGGCGCAGTTCCTGGGCCAAGGCGTTGCCATCGATGATATGTGCCGTCATGCGCAAACTCTGCCAAAAAGAAAAGGGGAAAGGCGCCGGCCTTTCCCTTTGAATTGCCTGAATTTTACCAGAATCAGGCGCTTTCTTCGCCGGCTGCCCCGGCGTTCCGGGCAAATCGTGCCATTTCCGCCAGCAACTCGGCAACCCGCACCGGCTTGGCGACGTAGCCGTCCATGCCGGCGTCCAGGCAGCGCAGGCGATCTTCGTCCATGGCATTGGCCGTCATGGCGATGATGGGTATGCGATGCTTGCCCCCTTCCCGGCTGCGAATCTGGCGAGTCGCTTCGAGGCCGTCCATCACCGGCATCATCATGTCCATGAGAATCTGATCGAACTGCCCTTCGCTCCAGAGCCGGACAGCCTCGTCGCCGTTACCGGCGACGGTGACCCGGCAGCCTCGCTGTTCAAGAAGCTTGATCGCAAGTTTTTGATTGATGGGATTGTCTTCGGCAAGCAAGATGCGCAGCCCGGGCGGCAGATCCACCGACGGCGGCCGGTGCGATTCTCCCCCCATGGCCTCGCCGGAGAACCGGGTCCGCGCGGTGAAGCAGAATTCCGAACCCACCCCCGGTTCGCTGCTGACCCAGATTTCGCCCCCCCACAGTTCGACCAGCCGACGGCAGATCGAGAGTCCCAGGCCGGTCCCGCCGAAACGCCGGGTGATGCTGCCATCGGCCTGGGAGAAGGCGTTGAAGATCGCGTCCCACTTTTCCCGCGGAATCCCGATCCCGGTATCCCGGACCCGGAAGAGCAGCTCCCCCTCCTCACCCGGAAAAGAGCCGCGAACCTGTGCCTCCACCGTGATGACGCCGTGCTCGGTGAATTTCACCGCGTTGCCCACCAGATTGAGGATGACCTGCCGCAGGCGTATCGGGTCGAGATTCACCGTGCGCGGCAGGTCGGCGCCCAGCAGCAGATCGAGCTTGAGTTTTTTCTCGGCCACACGGCCGTCGAGGATGCGGCAGGTGGCCCGCAGCATGGGCTCCAACTCGAAGGGTTCAGGCCGTATGGTCATCTGTCCCGCTTCTATCTTGGAGAAATCGAGAATCTCGTTGATGACGTCGAGGAGGTGCAGCGACGAATGTTTGATGGTCACCAGGTTGTCCCGCTGCTCGGCCGGAAGGCGGGTTTCCAGCATCAGGTCGGTCATCCCGAGTATGCCGTTCAGGGGAGTGCGAATCTCATGGCTCATATTGGCCAGGAACTCGCCCTTGACGGCGTTGGCGCTCTCGGCCGCAGCACGGGCCGCGGCAAGATCGGCCATCAGGGACTCGATGCGGTCGGCCATGCGGTTGAAGGCCTGCGCCGTGGCGGCAATTTCGGCGGCCCCGTCGATCGTTGCCCGGTCGGACATCGCCCCGCGACCAAATTGCTCCACTACCTGAGCGAGGCGCTCGAGAGGCCGCAGATTGCGGCGCAGCACCAGCGTCAGGAGCGGCAGGAAGAAAAGCAGGGAGAGTAAGCCTCCCAGGAGGGCGAGTCGCGCGGCGCCGAGCAATTCATCGAGGGCCGCCGCGACCGAAGGGTGGATCAACAGGCGTCCATAGGCGACGCCGCCGACGGAGACATCGACCACGATGGGCGGAGACTCCCCGAACAGGGAAAGCAGGACCGGACTGGGCGTCGTCCCCCCACTGGTATCGCGGATGTCGAGGATCACCGCTCCGGTTTCCGGATGGGTCAGGAGCAGGCGATCGATAGCCCGGTGGTCGACGACTCTGGCCATGGTCTGACGCGCCGTTTCAAGATCCCCGACGACCAGGGTCTGCTCCAGGATGGGGAGCAACGCAATGCCCACCGAACTGGCCGAATCGTTCGCTGCCGACCGTGCCCGTTCCGCCAGCGCCCAGGTCTGAACGGCGACGCCCACCAGGGCGATCAAGACCAGTCCTCCGCCGACCAGCAGGAGGATGTGCCGTACGAGGCCCGGCGTCTTGACGGACGTGGAGGCAGGATTCATGCGATCCCTCGGGTCAGCGGCCGGGACTAGTTGTTGATCGCCCGATAAGCCCGGCGAACGCTCTCATAGTCCTTTTCTCCGCTGGCCGAAAATCCGGGAAACTGGTTGGCCTCGAGAATGGCGGCCGCCTTGGGGTCCTTGGCCATGCCGACCAGGGCCTGGCGTACGCGCTCCACCTGCTCGGCGGGCAAGCGGGGATGGGCCAGGACCGCGAGATCGGGATAGGGCTGCGACGTGTAGATTTCGCGATAGCGCAACCCGGTGCGCGCGGCATACTGGGTGAGAAAGCGGGAATTGACTGCCGCCGCCTCCACCTGACCGGACGCGAGTTGGGCCAGCGCACCCTCCTGATTGCCGGCCAGCACTTCTTTTTCGACCACGCCCGCCTTTCTCAGGGCAGCCTTGGGAACCGCGTAGGCGACGAAGGCGTTCTGGGAAGGATAGGCAATGCGCATCCCCTGCAGATCCTTAAGCTGCTTGATCGGACTGGCTGCAGTGACCGCCACCACGCCGAAGATCGGCCCAGTTCCCCAGGTTGCGATGACTTTGTAGGTTCCGTCGTATTCGGGGCGGAAATTATGATTGGTGAAGGCCAGGTCGAATTCGCCTCGCGCCATCATCGCATTGGTGGCTTGAACGTTGGGCCCCATACGCAGTTGGAAACGATAGCCGGTCACCTGGGAGAGATAGGCAAAGATGGGATTCCAGCGTTCGGCGGTCATTTGCGGACTCTGCTGATTCAGAATCCCGAAAACCAGAACCGGCTCGTCGGACCGGACCGGGCCGCTCAGGACCAACAGCATCACCAGCAACCACCCCACTCTCATTTTGCACATACCTACTCCCGACGGATGATGATTCGGGCTTATTCTAGCCCGGCTCAGGGCACTCGACCCAGTACGGCGCCTGGCGCGAAAAACGCCCGGTGGGATCGGCCCTCGGTGTTTACAAGCCTGGTTCCAGTCCCTATAATGCGCGCTCTTTCACGGCAACGGGGGTATAGCTCAGCTGGGAGAGCGCTTGCATGGCATGCAAGAGGTCAGCGGTTCGATCCCGCTTACCTCCACCAAGCGACCGTGAAAGAAAGGCAGTAGCGTCCGGGTCCCCATCGTCTAGAGGCCTAGGACACCGCCCTTTCACGGCGGTAACCGGGGTTCGAATCCCCGTGGGGACGCCAAGGTTTACTGGAGTGGTAGTTCAGTTGGTTAGAATACCGGCCTGTCACGCCGGGGGTCGCGGGTTCGAGTCCCGTCCACTCCGCCAACTCATGCAAAGGGCCGATGGATTTCCATCGGCCCTTTTGCTTTTCCTCCCGCCGCCCGCCCCCTGAATTTCCCGAGCCCAGGGCGGGCCGGGGTCCGGGTCTCCCCACGAGCCAATTTCCCAAATTTAGGAAAGCAACAACCGTACCCAGAACCCGCGAAAACCAAGTATGCCCCCAAGCGGCGCGAAGCAAGTTTTCCTGCCCTCTATCAAGAATCCGGCGGTTCGATCCGGTATAATTTCCTTTTTCGTCGACCCCGTTCCGTGCCAGGAGGACTCCTCATGCCGCTGCGTAACGTTCTGTCGCGGATGTTTCCGCAATCCCCGTTCCTCGTCGCCCTCCTGGCACTGGCCGTCCTCGCCGGCCCCGCCCACGGCCAATCGTCTGAAACCGGATTTTCCGTCCTGGCGTTGTTTTCGCCCCAGGAGGCGGCCTCTGCCTCGCTCCCGCAGGCAGCCCTCGTCACCCACGAGATTCCGGTCATTGCGCCCATCCCCGAGGCCATCGACCTGACGGTACAGACCGACGATCTCTGGCTGCGCATCCGCAACGGTTTTTCCATGCCCAACCTCGCCGATGAGGTGGTGCTCGATCACCAGCAGTGGTACATGAATCGCCCCGACCTGCTCAGGCGCATGGTCGAACGCAGCCGGCGCTACCTGCACCATATCGTCGAGGAAATCGAGAAGCGCGGCATGCCCACCGAACTCGCGCTCCTGCCCATGGTCGAGAGTTCCTTCAATCCGATGGCCTACTCCCGTGCCCACGCCTCGGGACTCTGGCAGTTCATCCCCGCCACCGGCAAGCGCTACAACCTGGCTCAGGACTGGTGGCAGGACCAGCGCCGCGACATCGTCGCCTCAACCGCTGCAGCCCTCGACTACCTGCAGGCGATTTACGAGATGAACGGCGATTGGCACCTCGCCCTGGCGTCGTACAACTGGGGCGAGAACGCGGTCAAACGGGCGGTGGAAAAGAATCAGGCCCGGGGGCTTCCCACGGACTTTTCCAGCCTGACCATGCCGGCCGAGACGCGCAATTACGTACCCAAACTCCAGGCGCTCAAGAACATCTTCAACAATCCCCGTCTGATGGCCCAACTCGGCCTCCCGGCCCTGCTCAATCAACCTTATTTCGCAGCGGTTGCCCCGGGAAAGCCCATGGACATCAAGACGGCCGCCCGCCTGGCAGAAATGCCGGTCGCCGAATTCCTGGCCCTCAACCCCGCCCATAACCGCCCGGTCATCACACCGGACAGTCCGGTCATCATTCCCGCCGACAAGGTGGACACCTTCCAGGCCAATTTGGAAAACCACGCCGCGCCCTTGAGCCGCTGGCAGGCCTATACGCTGAAACCTGGCGAGCGACTGGAACGGCTGGCGCCCCGCTTCGGGATTTCACTCGGAGAACTCAAGGAAGCCAACGGCCTCAGCGGGCGCATGCGTCTCGGCGCCGGCTCCCTGGTCCTCGTTCCGGCAGGCAGAGATGGCGTCGATCTCGACGATCTGGCGCCTCAGGCCCGCTTGCCGCGCATCGAAGCCGACCCGCCCCCGCAGCGGGAAGTCAGCCGCGGCAAGACCCGCGGCGAAGTTCGCGCTGCAGTGGCTAAGGGTTCCGGCAGTCGAACGCTGCGGGTTGCCGCAGTTGGGGCGACGAAGAAGACTGCAGGCCCGACCTCCCGGGGCAAGGCGAGTGTCGCCCGCAGCGGACCGGTGAAACCTCCCGCAGTCAAATCGGCTGCCGGCAAATCCTCCCAGCTTCCCGCCAAAGTCGCCCGTTCGGGCAACGGCCGCCGGGGCTGACTTTTCCCCTCGTAGCGCTGTCCGCTTCACCCCTGCGGGTAGAGATGACAGACGACCCGGTGATTCTGTCCCAGAACGGTGGCATCGGGATAGCGTTGACGACAGATGTCGGTCGCCTCGGGGCAGCGGGGATGAAAGTGGCAACCCGCAGGCGGATGGGCCGGCGATGGCGCTTCCCCCGGGAGCCGGATCCGTTCCGGTGCCGCTTCCGGACGAGGAACGGGCACTGCCGACAAGAGGGCACGGGTGTAGGGATGGCGCGGGTTGGCCAGCACTTCGGTCGCGCTGCCCGCCTCGACGATGCGCCCCAGGTACATCACCGCCACCTCGTGGGCCAGGTACTCGACCACGGCAAAATTGTGGGTGATGAAGAGATAGGCCACCCCCAGAGACTCCTGGAGATTCTTGAGCAGATTGAGGATCTGGGCCTGGACCGAAACGTCGAGCGCCGAAGTCGGTTCGTCGCAAATGAGGATTTCCGGTTGTACCGCGAGCGCCCGAGCGATGGCGATACGCTGCCGCTGACCCCCGGAAAACTCATGGGGATAGCGCCCAGCAGCGTCCGCTGGCAACCCGACCTGAGCTAGGAGAGCCGCTATTGCCCCCCGGGAGTCGCCCTCCACATTGACCTTGAGGGCGGCAATGCCCTCGGCAATGATTTCGCCCACCCGCAGCCTGGGATTGAGCGAAGCGAAGGGATCCTGAAAGACCATTTGCAGATGCCGGCGCGCCCCCCGCAGGCGCCGTGCCAGCATCCCTACCAGCTCCGACGCCCCCAGACGCACACTACCGCCGCTGGGCGCGACGAGCTGCAGGATGGCCTTGCCCACCGTGGTCTTGCCACAGCCCGACTCTCCCACCAGGGCCAGGGTGCGTCCCGGCGTGAGCGCCAGGGAAACTCCGTCCACCGCCCGCACGTGACCGACGGTGCGTTGCAGGATGCCCCGCCGGATGGGGAAATGGACCTTGAGTTCCTTGACCTCCAGGACGTGGCGTTCCGGGGACTGCAACTCGCCTCGGCGGACCTCGTATCCACCAAGCTCTTCCCCTTCATTGACGCCATCCCAGTGGCAGCGCACCCGATGCCCAGGCACCGTCTCCCGCCAGGGCGGCGAAACGGTCCGGCAAACTTCCATGACATGGGGGCAGCGCTCGGCGAATCGGCAACCGCTCGGCATGGCAGCCAGCGACGGCACCTGGCCGGGGATGGTGAGCAGCGGCCTCCCCCGCCGGGCCACGTCGGGCAGGGCGGCGAAAAGTGCCTGGGGGTAGGGATGCCTCGGTGCTGCGAAAAAGGCATCGCGGCCGGCCTCCTCGACCAGTTCTCCGGCGTACATGACCCCCACCCGCCGGGCCATGCGGGCGACCACCCCGAGATCGTGGGTGATGAGCAGGAGCCCCATACCCCGGGCATCCTGGAGCGACGCGAGGAGGTCGAGGATCTGGGCCTGGACGGTGACGTCCAGCGCGGTGGTCGGCTCGTCGGCGATGAGAAACTCGGGCTCGCCGGCGAGCGCAATCGCGATCATCACCCGCTGCTTCATTCCGCCGGACAACTGGAAAGAGAATTCCCCCAGGCGGCGCTCGGGATCGGCAATGCCGACCTGACGCAGCAGATCGACCATGGGCGACAGCGCTGCGGGTCCGGCGAGACCGCGGTGGCGAGCCAGTACTTCGCCGATCTGGCTGCCGACGGTGAGTACCGGATTGAGGCTGGTGGCCGGCTCCTGGAAGATCATCGCCATGCGCCCGCCGCGCACGCGCCGCATGGCGGCCTCTGGCAGCGCCAGCAATTCCTCGCCGGCCAGCCGCACGCTGCCGCCGACGATGCGCCCTGCGGCGGGGAGCAACCGCAGTATGCCCTGGGCGGTCACTGACTTGCCGCAGCCCGATTCCCCCAGGAGCGCGAACGTTTCTCCCGGTCCGACGGCAAAGGACACGCCGTCCACCGCCATCAGCGTGCGGCCGCCGGCGGCGAAGCCCAGGCGCAGGTCGCGGACCTCCAGCAGAGCCGCGCTCATGCCGCCCTCGGATCGAAAGCGTCGCGCACCGCGTCGGCGAACAGGTTGGCGGCCAGGACCAAGGTGAACATGGCGATGAAGGCGGCCGCCAGGGACCACCATACCGCCGGCTCGCGACCCAGTTCCATGCGGGCATTGTTGATCATCGTGCCGAAGCTGATCATGGTGGGATCGACCCCGATGCCGACGTAGGAAAGAACGGCCTCCGCCAGGACCAGGCCGGAAAAATCCATGACCAGGGCGATGATCACGATGTGCATGAGGTTGGGCAGGATATGGCGGCCGATGATGCGGGAACTGGTGACGCCGAAGGCCTGGGCGGCCTGGATGTACTCCAGCTCCCGCAGCTTGAGGGTCTCGCCGCGAAGCAGTCGGCATAGGCCCGTCCAGCTGGTCATGCCGAGGATGAAGCACAGTGCAAGAAGCCGCAGGTCGGCCCGTTCCGCCGCGGTGGAGAACCACTGGGGATGGGTGTCGATAATGACCTGCATCATGAGCACCGCGGCGGCGATGAGCAGGACCCCAGGAATTGAATTGAGGACGGTGTAGACATACTGGATCAGGTCGTCGACCCAGCCGCGGAAATAACCTGCGACGATGCCCAGAACGATGGCCAGGGGCAGGGTCACCAGGGTGGTGACGAGGCCGATGATCAACCCGGTACGCACGCTCTTCAGTACTTGGTAGAGCACGTCCTGACCCACCTTGTCGGTGCCGAAGACGTGATAGTCCCCCGCCAGCGTCAGGAGCGGGACGCCAAGGACGGCCATGGCCGCGCCGGTCGCCAGCACGGCATTCCAGGCAAACCGGGTTTCTCCGCGCCAGATGCGTCCCGCCGCGGTGGCATGGGCAATCCCGAGCCTGCGCGCGACTCCGGCCGTCGCCAGGGCCGCCACCGCAAGCCAGCCCAGGAATCCGAGAAGGGCTCCCCGGAACGCGGTGCGGGCGATATCGGCACCCCGATTCGCTTCCGCCTCGCCCAGATGGGCGCCGCCGTGCTTGAGCCGGGGGTACTCCCTCACCTGTCCGCGACCCGGCAGGTCTAGCGTCTCCTTGGCATAGAGGCGGGTGGCGAAGGGTTCCGAATAGGTCTTCTCCTGGCGGCTACGGAGCGGTGCCGCAAGGGCGTCGAAGAGCGAGAGGACCTCAACCGCATAGGCGGCCTGCTCGCCGGGCTTCCCTTCCAAGCGGGGACGGTAGTGGACAGAATCGAGCAGCCCGACTATGACAAAGGCCAACAATACCGTAGCCGCCGCCATCCCGACCGGGCTCGCCCCCACCCGGCGCCAGGCGGAAAGAAGAGGCGGGCTCCCGGCGACCAGCCGGATGAAGCCGCTGCCGGCCGCCACCAGTCCCCAGACCAGGATGTCGGACCACAGAAGGACCGGCTGGAATCCCATCATTCGAAACGTATCCGCGGATCCACCAGGGTGTAGGAAATGTCGGTCAGGATGAGGCCAACGATGTAGAGCACCGAACCAATGAAGACCATCGACCGGACGACGGCGAAATCCTGGGCGTTGATGGCATCGATGGTGTAGCTCCCCAGCCCGGGAATGCCGAAAAAGGACTCGGTGAGCAGCGAACCCATGAACAGAAGCGGAATCACCACCACCACGCCGGTGAGGATGGGGATGAGCGCGTTGCGCAGGATGTGGCGGAAGAACACCAGGGTCTCGGGCAAGCCCTTGGCGCGGGCGGTGCGCACATAGTCCTTGCTGACCTCCTCGAGAAAGATAGTGCGGTACCAGCGCGTAGACCCGCCGATGCCGGAAACCACCCCAATCACCACCGGCAGGATCAGAAACCGCCAGGCATCGAGACCTTCGCCGAATCCGGAGATGGGCACCAGGCGCCAGATCTTGCTGATCAGGTACTGCCCGCCGATGATGTAGAAGAGCCCGGAAATGGACATCATCGCCACGCAGAGCACCACACCCCACAGGTCGAAGGCGCTGGCCCGGAAGAAGGCGAGAATGAGGGCAAAACTCACCGTCACCAGGATGCCGAGAATGAAGGTGGGAACGGCAATGGCCAGCGACGGCCCCATGCGGATGCGGATTTCCCGGGCGATGTCGCGGCCGTCCTCGGCACGGCCGAATTCGCCGACGAACATGGCGGCCGATTTCTCGAAGAAGATGGTGTCGGTCACCGCCCCCAGCCCGGACGCGCCCTCGTTGTAGAAAAGCGGCTTGTCGTAACCCCGTTCGGTCTTCCACTTGGCGATCGCTTCCGGGGTCACCCGCTTGATGCCCAACTGCATGCGGGCCATGTCGTCCGGGGTATTGACGACGAAAAACAGGGCAAAGGTGACGAGATTCACCCCGATCAGAATGGGAATGGCGTAGAGGAGCCGGCGAACGATGTAGGCGAGCATCGTTGGCGATTATGCCATCCCGGAAGGCGATCCGGCGGCGGCGGCGCTCCCGCCCTTGACCGCGTCCGGTCGAAATCGGTAAGGTGCCGTCCAAGATTATCATCGGCCCCCATCTGAAAAGCCCTCCCGTGCACTCCATCAAGCTTGCCATGATCGTTCTTGGCTCCCTCGCCGTGGCGTTTGGCCTCTACACCCGCTTGCGCAATCGCGGCCTGCAGAACTGGCCTTCGGTCCGCGGCACCATCGTCCGCTCCGACCTGCAGACCACGGCGGACGGCAAGACCCGCCTGGCAGCCGCATTCCGCTACCAGATCGGCGATCGCGTCGTCGATAGCCGACAAATCATCATCACTATCGAGGACACGCGCCCGGCGGTGGTCTATCGGGTCCTCCAGCGTCTGGCCACCGGCAGCCGCGTCAAGGTCTATTACGACCCCAAGGACCCCACCAACGCCACCGTTGATCACACGCCCATGGGCAACTGGCTGGAGGCCGTCCTGGCGGGGATCGCCCTGGTTGCCTACGCAGCTTTCGGGCTCTGACGCGCGGGCCAAAATTTCTGCGTTCGCGCGCATCATAGAGCCCGCTTCCGGGTCCCCGCTCCGCCCGAGACACCAGGGCTGGCTCGCCGCGGCCCGGCTGTCGGGAGTCGTCTCCCTCGCCCTCGCGTGCATCCCCGCGGCTGCCCTGCCCAGCTTTGCGGAGGTCCGCGGCCACCATGCCGAATCCGAAGCCTGGCTACTCGCTCGGGATGGCCGCGTCCTCCAGCGCTTGCGCCTGGACCCGGCGGTCCGCCGTTATCCCTGGACTCCCCTGGAAGCGGTATCGCCCGCCTTGCTGCGGAGCCTGTTGCTTTCCGAGGATCGCCGCTTCTACGAACACTCCGGTATCGACTGGAATGCCGTCGCCGCCAGCGCCTGGGGCAATCTCTGGAACTCCCGTACGCGCGGCGCCAGTACCTTGACCATGCAACTCGCCGGCCTGCTCGAGGACCACGGCCGCAGCGGCCGGCGCGACGTCCTCGACAAGGTCGGTCAGGCGGCCACGGCCCTGGAACTCGAGCGTCGTTGGAAGAAGGACCAGATCCTGGAGGCTTACCTCAACCTTGCCGCCTTCCGCGGCGAACTGGTCGGGGTCGCCGCCATGAGTTGGGGGCTCTTCGGCAAGGGACCCGATGGCCTCGACAGCCGGGAAGCCGCTCTGGCGGCGGCCCTCCTGCGCTCGCCCGGCGCCCGACCGGATGCCGTCGCCGACCGGGCCTGCGGCCTGCTGCGCTTGCAGCAGCGGGCGGACGCCGACTGCACCGGCCTCGACACCCTGGCCCGCCTGGCGTTCTCCGGTGCCCTCCGCGATGCGGCTCCGCCGCCCGGGAGCCCCGTAAACCTGGCCCCCCATCTGGCCCGGAAACTCCTGAATCGCCCCGGAGAGCGGCTCGCCACCACTCTGGACAGCGACCTGCAACGTTTTGCGGCTGCCGCCCTGGATCGCCATTTGCGGGAACTCGCCCGGCACAGTGTGGAGGACGGCGCTTTGCTGGCCATCGACAACCAGAGCGGCGCAATCCTGTCCTGGGTGGGCTCTTCCGGCGACCTTTCGAACGCCTCCCAGGTGGACGCCGCCGTCGCCCTGCGGCAGGCGGGATCGACCCTCAAGCCCTTTCTCTACGGCCTGGCCCTCGAACGGCGCCAGCTCACCGCCGCCAGCCTCATCGACGATTCCCCGGCGGCCCTGGCCACCGCCGGGGGACTCTACGTCCCGCAAAACTACTCGCCTGACTACCGCGGCTGGGTCAGTGCCCGCCTCGCTTTGGGACAATCGCTCAACGTTCCGGCGGTGCGTACCTTGGTACGGCTCGGAACCGAACCCTTCTTCGACCGTCTCCGCGGCCTCGGCTTCGCGAGCCTCAAGGAAGGCGGCGACTATTACGGTTACAGCCTCGCCCTCGGCTCCGCCGACGTGTCGCTCTTGATGCTAGCCAACGCCTACCGGAGCCTGGCCAACGGCGGTCGCTGGACGCCGCTGCGGGCAGATCCCCGCGGCGAGCGCACACCCTGCCGCGAAGGTGGATGCGCCGGCGTATTCGTCGGGCCACCGCGGCGAGCGTCGACGCCGGCAGCGGCGTTCGTCGTCGCCGACATCCTTGCCGACCGCTCGGCCCGGGCCGGTACCTTCGGCCTCGATTCCTGGCTCGCCACCCCCTACTGGAGCGCGGCCAAGACCGGCACCAGCAAGGATATGCGCGACAATTGGTGCGTCGGCTTCTCCCGTCGCTACACCGTCGCCGTCTGGGTTGGCAACGCGAGCGGCAATCCGATGCACGACGTTTCCGGGACCAGCGGCGCGGCGCCGGTGTGGCGGGAGGTCATGGACTGGCTACACCGCGGCGATGCGACCGGCGCTCGCCCCACCGCCGTCAGCCGCGCCCCGGAGCCTCCAGCGGGCCTCGTTCACCGCCCGGTACGCTTCGACCCTCCCCGGGAACCCCCGCGCCAGGAATGGTTCCTTACCGGCACCGAGATGGTCGTCGTCCGCGAAGCTGGGGCGACCCGGCTCGCCCGCATCGCGTACCCCGGCGACGGGAGCGTTCTCGCACTCGATCCGGACATTCCTCCCGGTCGGCAGCGCGTTTCGCTGCAACTCTCCGGTCCCGCCGGGCCGGGATGGCGCTGGCAGGTCGACGCGGCAACGCCAATGCGCGCCGACCGCCCCGCGCTATGGCTACCCAGCCCCGGCTCCCACTCGATCAGGCTCGTCGACGCCACGGGACTGGAGCTCGACAAAGTCGTCGTTCAAGTCCGCGCCCTCCGCGGCAAACGGCGCTAAGGCAGCGAATCCGGAGCCCAGCCGATTTCCCCGGCTCCGGATCGAAGCATTGGCCGTGTCACCGCGGCCAACCCTCGGATTCGAAGAGGGGCATGCAGGAGTATTCGGGTCCGGCGTCCAGTTCCGCGGCAAGGAGCGCAGCCCCCAGCGCCCCCTTGAAGAGACTGTAGTGGAAAGCTGGCACCGCCTCCCCAGCGGGAATAGGATGCGATCGCACGGTAGCGTCGCAGAGACTCCGCGCACCATCGAGCCAGCGCGCTTCAGCCGTATGCTTGTAGAGATTCAAGAGGCCGTAGGCCCCGCCGGGCCGCCCGCAGCAGATCTGGCCCACCTGATCGCCGGAGTCCAGAACGTTTTGCGCGCAACCCTCAGCCAGTTGCCGGTAGCGCGGAACGTCGAGCATGCGATGCGCCAGAGTCCAGAGGAAGATCATCCCGCCGGTTCCGTTGCACCAGCTAGGCCAGTAATCGACCGGTTCGCCGCGGCTTCCACTGCGCTGGAGAACTCTCGGCCAGCGCCAGCCCTGACCATGAGGCTCGGCCAGGTCGGCAAGCTCCGCGAGGCGTGCTTCCAGCCCAAGGGGCATAGTCATGGCTGTCAGATCCAGCCAGCGCAACATGGCATAGAGGAGGCCCGCCCAGCCATGGGCGATGCCGGAGTAACGCATCGTCTCGTCCTGACCGATGCGACCGAACTGATCCAAACGCCGACCCAGCAGATCGCACAGCGCGTTGCCCGTCGGCAGGAGACTTGCGCGCTCGGAGGGAAGTGCCTCCCAGAGCAGGGTACAACCCACCAGAGCGCCCGCCTGACCCAAGGCCAGGTCCAGGTTCGGCCACGGCTGGGCGACGACCCGCGCGTAGGCCAGCACGGCTTCGCGCTGGCCAGGAATGTCCCCCGCGGCCTGAGCCACCAGCGCCTGCACGAGGCGAATTCCGCTCTCGCTGTGATGGAGCGACAAGGGACCGACGACTTCGGCGGGCATGACCCGAGGAATGCAGAAAGCCTCTTCGCCGGCCGCCGGGATATCCGCAAGCGCCTTTTCCACCCAGACTTTTGCCCAGGACAACAACTCGGGGCTCTCGCGAACCGATGCCAGCCGATACAGGAACCATGCAACGCCTCCCCCGCCGTAATAGGTCGAGCAGCGCGGCACCTGGGGAAAGGCTGCGGCAAAGAGCGGCGCGTCGGGACTGAAGCGGCGCAAGTAGTCCGTCACCAGCGCATTCGCCCCGCCCGCCACCGGCTGCACGGCGGGCGCTCCAATGGCCGCCGGCGGCCCGGCAATGGTGCATTTTTCGAGGCCGGCCGCCAATTCGTCCAGGGAGGCAAAACGCCCCTCCGGGACGAGGGCCAGCGCCCGAGCGAGCAGTGCTTCGACCTCCGGCCAATCGGGCAGTCCCCAATGCGAGAACGGCAAAGGCGCCGCCTCGGCGATCTGTCGCAGTGCGGCTTCGCGCTCGGCGACAAAATCCACATAGCCGTTTCCGGTCAGCAGTCGATAGAGCAGATGGGCGACCACGTGCTGCTCCCCGACGCCCGTCGCCGGGGGCATGGGGCGACTGTGGGCGAGGACGGCCCTGGCGTGTTCGGGCTCGAAGAAATACCCTACCCCGCCGCGGTGCGGCAGGCTGAGGCTCTCCGCTTCAAAAAGGGAACACACCGCGAGCCCGAAATCGATCAGCGTCACGTGTCCGTCTGCCCCGACGAGGACATTGCCGGGATGGACATCTCCGTGCACCACGCCGCGCCGATGCAGTTCCGCATAGGCTGCGGCGATCCGGACGCATAATTCCAGCAGCCTGCGCCGCCCTTCCTCACCGGGGATCGAGCGCAACTGGGCCGCGACGCGGGAAGCGCTGACGCCTTCGCACCATTGCAGCGCCAGGTAAGGCCTCGCGCGAAAACTCCCCGCTTGAACCAAGCGCGGCGCGCCGACGCCCTTCAAGTGCCGGAGCACGATCGCTTCCCGGGCCAGGACCACAGCCTGTTTCTCGGCAACCTCGCTGCGTCCGATCTTGAGCGCAACTCGAAAACCGTCCGCCGCGCACGCCTCGTAGATTTCGTTATCCTCTAGCAGTTGGACCAGCCTGACCACTTCGAATCCGTCCCAGTGATCGCCCGCGGCGAGGCTGGCTTCGGTGGGGCCCGCCTCGGGAGACCCGTCCTCGACGAGAAAATTGTTGCGGATGAGCTGGACGAAGGTCTCATAGGCTGACTCGAGGACGCGTTCCGGGTCCTCGGTGCTCTCCCGGCTGAAGGAGATGACGCCATCGACGAGGGAATGAGGCTCGCGAAAGACTTCCAACAGCTTGGCCGTACGCGCATCGAGAATCTTCGAGCGGCCGCGCCCGGTCCGGCGGGATAACAGGAAGTCGCCCGGTTCGGCCTCGATCGAACGTCGTTGTCCGTCGGCGAGGGTGTCGACCGGAACCAGGATGGAGTCGTCAGGAAGGACGTACCGACTGGAAATATTCATGATCCTTGAGTCCTGCGGGCGGCAGCGATCCGGCGTTCGTATTCCGCGGTGGGCGCCCAGGTTTGGACATCGACACCCTCGACGGAAAGACGCTCCAGGGCGTAGCGCCAGGCCGTCAATCCGGATTCTGGCGATGCGCGCGCATCCAGTATGGCTGCGGCGAGGCGATTGGTGATCCACAATCGCCAGCTGGAGGTTTCCTGCCACGAAAACGAGCGCGTTTCATGGGGATCCATCCCCCAGGAGACCAAGCCCGCGCCCCCCAATTCGGCGGTGAAAGGCACGCCATGGGGCGCCACTCCTTTCAAGTCCGCCAGCAGCCGCTGCGCGACCGCCTCAAGCTGCCCAAATTCTTCGAAATACGCGACGATCTTGTCGGGCCGCAGCAGCCCGCCGAGGCCCGCACCGATCTTCATGCGCCGGACCCCGAAATCGACGAATGCCGCGACAATTTTCGGAAGCGCCTCCGGAAGCTCCTCGGGGCGAGGACTCACGTAGAGCTTGTAGGAGAACGAGCGCCTTTGCGAAGTCTCGCCGCTCTCCCGCGCCGACCACAGCAACCACCCCTGGAGCTCGGGCGCATCGGCCATCTTTCCTCCGAGGGCGCGCAGCAGCTTGCTGCAGCGGCCCCCGGCATCGATGCCCAGATAGCGCGCGTGGGCTTCGTCGTTGGGGAGCAAGCGAGCCCAGCGCGGGGTCTGCGGCAAGCGATTGAAGAAATAGATCTGTGCCGACAGGCGCAAGGGATCGTCGATCGGCAGCGCGTCCCCGAATCGGACGGCGTCCAGGGAGAGCTGCGCCAGCCGCCCCAGTTCGCCCTTGAACGCCTGGGGTTGAACGATGAGCCCGAAGGCGGCGACCCCGGAGCGATAGACGCCGTCGAGCCTGACCTGGATCGCATCCCCCAGCACGAGGTCGAGGACATGCCGCTCGGCTTCCGATGGCGGCAACTGCCTCACCTGCTCCGGCAATCCGGGCGCCACCGCAAGCGAGTCGAGCAAGGCGGCGGTCTGCCGGCATATCGACTTGATACGCAGTCCGGACCCGTCGCGGGGTCTCAAGATGCCGAAACACTCCGGATCGTCCCGCAAACCCTCGAATGCCGCGCATTCGGCATCGGTCAGGTTTGGCAGCGGGACGATTTCGTAGTCGGGATTCGGCCGGAATTCGGCCTCAAGGATTCCCACATTTCCTCCCGCTCTGGCGGACGCAAGACTCCGGCGCGGTCATGCAAGACCTGCGGCCGCCGGACACGGGATTGGACAAACCTACTTGCGCGATTTAGGTGCCTTGGTCAGGCTGGCCTTGATCCGCTTGACTTCGGCGAGAGCGTCCGTCAGCTTGCGCTCCAGCATCTCAGCTTGCTCGCGCGTCTGAGGAGTGAAGCCGGCTTCGAGTCGCTCGACCGCCGCGACGCGCTCCTTGAGCTGCGCTTTCAAAGCAGCCAGATCGGCGGGATTGACGCGATCCAGCAAGCCCAGCCCCATTCCCGACGGTGGGGAGCAATAGGTGCACCCGACGCAGGTCGCGAAGGTACATCCGGAGCAGGAACAGCTCCCGCAGAAGCTGCCGCAGGTGCAATCCCCGCAGCCGCCTGCACCGCCGAGGTCACCGGGCAGGCCATCTTCCGGAATGACACGCACCATCAAATCCTTGATCTTGAACATGGTCGTCTCCTTTACGCATGGACAATTGGATTGGTTGCGCCCGATACGCCTCGCGACTCAGTATCGTCCCCCGTCCGGACCAAGGACCCTACGGCATTTGAGCGTGAATGCATATTCACTCCAGCCAATACGCATGTCAACTGAAACCTGGCATACGCCAAAAGCAATACTTTGCCTGGAATCGCAGCAACCGCGGCCATCATGCCGCATCGGGTTCGCACCGGATTCTGGATATTCCGCCGATTTACCGATAGAAACCTGGAGCAGCGGAGCGCGTCAACGACGGGTGGATTTCCTGAGACGACTTCCCATCGCGGACATTTTTCCGCTAGAAGTTGCCCCGCGGCCCCGCGGTACGGCCGCTGCGGGCTCTTCGGGCACATCGCCATCAGCTTCGGCTTCCCGCACGGGCGTCGCCTTCGCGTCGCCAAGCGCCTTCAGGAGCCCGCGGACCTCCGCTTCGGTGAGTTCGCGACAACGGCCCCGCTTCAACTGCGGCGGCAGTACGAAGGGGCCGTAACGCACCCGGATCAGGCGGCTGACGGTGCAGCCCACCGCCTCGAACATGCGCCGAACCTCGCGGTTGCGACCCTCGAAGAGGGTGACCCGAACCCAGTGATTGGCGCCCTCGCCGCCCGCATCCTGGAGACTGTCGAAGGACGCCGGACCATCCTCCAACTCGACCCCCTCTAGCAGGCGCTGTTTGGCTGCATCGCTCAATTCCCCGAGCACGCGAACCGCGTATTCGCGCACCAGCTGGGCGCTGGGGTGCATGAGGCGATTGGCGAGTTCTCCGGAGGTGGTAAATAAGAGCAAGCCGGAGGTATTGAAGTCCAGACGCCCGACCGCGATCCAGCGCCCACCCCGCATCCGCGGCAAGGCCGTGAAGACCGACGGTCGGCCGTCCGGATCGTCGCGGGAGACGATTTCCCCTTCCGGCTTGTGGTACATGATAATTCTCGGCCCGCGGCCGATGGAGGCGCGCAGATTCACCAGGCGGCCGTTGACCTTGACCCGGTCGGTCGGATGGACGAGTTGGCCGATTTGTGCCGGCTCGCCATTCACACTGATCCGGCCGGCAGCGATCCACTCCTCCATTTCCCGCCGGGAGCCGATTCCCGCCTGGGCGAGCGCCTTGTGCAGACGTTCCGGCTTGGCTGCGGTTGCACTGGCGGGCCGGGCCGGACTACGCGCCGCCCGGGCCGGCGGGCGGGATGCCTTGCCGGATTGCCCGTCCCCAGCCTCGTCCGGGAGCCGGGAAGAATCTGCGTGGCGGGGGGAACGGCTTGCAGTGCCGGCGGTTGCGGATTGCTGCGGGGGCCGGAACGGGGTGCGTTTAGCCTTCATGGTCGAGCTCCAGGTTCTGGCCAAGTTGTTCGAGGGGAGGCAGCTCGCTTAGGCTGCGCAGCCCCAGATCGTCAAGAAATCGCCGCGTGGTGGCAAAGAGCGCCGGCCGCCCGGGAGTGTCGCGGTGGCCGACGACGTCGATCCATCCTCGCTCTTCCAGCGCCTTGATCACGTTGGCATTCACCGCAACGCCGCGGATTTCCTCAATGTCGCCCCGCGTCACAGGCTGCCGATAGGCAATGATCGCCAGGGTCTCCAGGACCGCCCGCGAATAGCGGGGCGGCTTCTCCGGATTGAGCCGGTCCAGGTAGGGCAGGTACTCGGCGCGGGTGCGGAAACGCCATCCGGAAGCGAGCTGGATCAGTTCGGCGCCCCGCTCCTGCCATTCCTCCCGCAGTTCATCGAGCAATTTGCGCAAGGTCTCGGTCGACAGGTCTTCCTCGAACATCTGCCGCAGGTCGGCGGGAGTCAAAGGCTCGCGGGCGGCCAGGAGCGCCGCTTCAAGCACTTTCTTGACGGTCGTCGGTTCCACCTTCGTGCACCTTCACATAAATGGGCTGAAAGGCCTCGGTCTGGGTGATCTGGATGAGCTTTTCCCGAGCCAGTTCGAGCAGGGCGAGAAAATGGACCACCAGGCCGGCGATCCCCATGGCGGGGTCGAACAGGGATTCAAAGCGGACAAAACCGGCCTCCAGCCCGAGTTGCCGCAGGATGATGCCCATGTGCTCGCGAACCGACAATTCCTCCCGGCCGATCCGGTGATTCTGGCGCAGGGTCGCTTGGCGCAGTACGGCCTGCCAGGCCGCCTGAAGATCGTCGAGGCAGACCTCCGGATAGCGGACCAGGAGCGATTTTTCAACCAAGGTCTCGACCCAGAAGAATTCCCGCTCGGCCTGGGGAAGCTCATTGAGCTTCTGGCCGGCCATCTTCATCTGCTCGTACTCCATCAGCCGCCGCACGAGCTCGGCACGGGGATCGGCAGTCGGATCGTCGCCGGACGCCTTGGGTCGCGGCAAGAGCATGCGCGACTTGATCTCGATGAGCATCGCCGCCATTACCAGATAGTCGGCAGCCAATTCCAGATTCTGGCCGCGCATCGTTTCGACGTAGTCGAGATACTGGCGGGTGAGCGGCGCCATGGGGATATCGAGGATATCGACATTGGCCTTGCGGATCAGGTAGAGGAGCAGGTCCAGCGGCCCCTCGAAGGCCTCCAACATGATCTCCAGGGCATCCGGGGGGATGTAGAGGTCCTGGGGAAGTTGGGCCAGCGGTTCGCCGTAAATGCGGGCCAGCGGCTCCCGATGATCCGTCGCAGTCGGAACCTCGACGAGCATTTCGGTCATCGCTTGAACCGGGGTAGGCGATGTACGGACTCCGCATCGACCAGGACGGCCCAGCCGTCGAGGTAGGGTTGGGAGAATGCCGGCTTGAGTTGCTCCAGGGATTTCCTCCGCGCGATGTAATAGACGACCTTGCCCTGGGGATTCTTTTCCAGCCAAGCCGCCACCTCCCGCCGAGCGATGACCTCCAGGGGAACCGTCAGGCGGCCGTAGAAATGATACTGATCGTGGTAGAGCGTCGCGTGGGCAACCGGTAAGCCTGCCCGTTCCAGGGCCTTGATCTGCTCCCCCATCGGGGTCATGTCGAAGGCCGGCCAGAGCGGGCGCACCACGCCCAGCAGGAGGATGGCCGTTGCGGCCACGGATGCGCAGGCGATCCGCGACAATGCCTCCTCGCCCCGCGCGAGAGCAAAACAGATCAGCGCCAGGACGATGAGCAGGACCCCGGCGATTCGCCAGCTCTCGCCGACATAGGGCGCGAACCAGAGCTTGCCCACCCACAGTGGCGCCGTCAGGACGATCAGTCCCAGAGCCGCCAGCGCAATCACCAGCGGCAGCACCGCCCGACGCCCGCTTTCCGCCACCCGACGCCAGCCAAACGCAGGCAGCAGGGAAAATGCCGGCATCAGCGGCAGAAGGTAATGGGCCTGTTTGCCTCCGGCGGCAGAGAACCCGAGAAAGGCGGCGAAGAGCCACACCAGGCAGAAGCGAACGCCGAGGTCGGTGCGGTCGCGCACCGCTTCGACGACGGCCCGCCAGCCGCTGGCCCACAGTAGCCAGGGAAACAGGAGCACCGGGAGGATAGGCAGGTAGAACCAGACCGGCTGCTTGTGGGCGAGATTCCCGGTGACCCGGCCGGCAGTCTGCCCCCAGAAGATGGCCCGGCGGAACTCGTCGCCTCCCTGGATCGCCGCAGGAATCGCCCAGGTCAGCGCGATCGCCGCCCCCAGGAGGGTTCCGAGTCCGATCCCGATCCACCAGCGACGCTCGACGCTCTCCCGCCCGCCCCACCACTTCACCAGGAGCAAGGGCGGTAGAACGTGGAGAAGCACTACAGGCCCCTTGGCCAGGATGCCCAAACCCAGCGCGACCCCGAACAATCCCCAGGTTCCGCGACTTTCCCCCTGCCAGGCCCGCAGTGCCGCCAGCAGGGCGAGCAGCACGCAGGCGCAGAGGAGTATGTCGAACATCACCGAAGTGCTGAAGAAAAGCCAGAACATGCCGCCCAGCAGGAGCCAACCCGCACGTTCGCCCACACCCTTCTCGCCAGGCCAGAGGCGCCGCGCGATGGCCGCCGTGAGCCCGAGGCAGACCAGGGATGCAAGGGCATTGACCACCCGCGGCCACCAGTCGCTCACGCCGAGAACCGACCAGCCCGCGCCGATCAGCCAGAACAGCAGCGGCGGCTTGTGATGGTAGGGCTCGCCGTTCTTGTGGAGGACGATCCAGTCGCCACGGGACACCATTTCCCAGGCCACGCTGACATAGCGAGTCTCGTCGATGGGGATGTCCGGCCGCCCGAAGACCGAGGCGAGGAGCACCACGACGAGGCAAAGGCCCCAAAGGAGAAAATGGCGGCCGCGAGGCATCGTCACTCGACCGGCGCCTCGTCGTCGGCCTTGAGGTGATGCTTGCGGATCAAGACCAGATTGCGGAAATAGACGATCAGACCGGCCGCTTGGCCGACGATGAACACCGGATCCATGCGGTGGACGGCGTAGGCGGTCAACACGATTCCTCCGCCCAGGCTGAAGTACCAGAAGGCCACCGGCACGACGCTGCGCTTGACCTTTTCGCTATAGAGCCACTGGATGATGAAGCGCGCGGAAAAAAGTCCCTGGCCGATGAAGCCGATGATGATCCAGAGGGTGGTGTCCTGCATCACGATTTCTCCCCGCCGACAATCCGTTCGACTGCCGGCACCCTGGCCCGCCGCTGCAGCCAGGCGACGCCGAACAGGTCGACGATGCCCACCCAGAGCCGGTTGTGGAATCCATACTTGGAAATGCCCTGTGTGCGCGGCCGGTGATTGACCGGCACCGAAACCACTTCACCGCCCGCTCGCAAGGTCAATGCGGGAAGGAAGCGATGCATGTGGTCGAAATAAGGCAGCTTGAGGAACAATTCGCGGCTGAAGACCTTGAGCCCACAGCCGGTATCCGGCGTGCTGTCTTTGAGAAAACCCGAACGCACGCGATTCGCGACGCGCGACGAGATGCGTTTCAGCCAGGTGTCGCGCCGCTTCTGACGCCAGCCGGCAACCAGACGCTGGGTGGGATCGGCGGCCTCGAAGAGCACGTCGAGCATTTTCGGAATATTGGCCGGATCGTTCTGACCATCGGCGTCGAGGGTAGCGATCCAGGGATTGCTGGCGTGGCGCACCCCGGTCCAGACGCCGGTACTCTGGCCGCAGCGGCTCCGGTGGCGGACGCATTTGAAGCGCGGCGCCAGTTCCCGGGCCAATTCGGCGAAAATGGCCGGAGAAGCGTCGTCGCTGCCGTCGTCGACATAAAGGATTTCGAGCTCCGGATCGTGACCCAGGGCGGCGAGAATCTCCGCCACCAGGGGGCGGATGTTCTCGGCCTCGTTGAGGGCCGGGACCACCACCGTGACCGCCCGGGATTGCACTCCGGCACCCATCAACTGTACTCCAGTCCCATGGCAGCCCGAACGTCGCGCATGGTGTCCCGCGCCAGATCACGGGCCTTCTCGCAACCGTCGGCAATAATGTTCTTCACCAGGCTCGGGTCCTCCAGATAGAGCGCTGCACGCTCGCGCATCGGTGCCTGCTCGCGCAGGATTCCATCGATGACCGGCTGCTTGCACTCCAGACAACCGATCCCGGCACTGCGGCAGCCCTGCTCGACCCATTCCCGGCAGCCGGCATCGGAATACACATGGTGCAGTTGCCAGACGGGGCACTTGGCGGGGTCGCCGGGGTCGGTGCGGCGCACCCGGGCGGGGTCGGTCGGCATGGCCCGAACCTTCTTGGTGACCGATTCGGCCGATTCGCGCAGGGTGATGGTGTTGTTGTAGGACTTGGACATCTTCTGCCCGTCGAGACCCGGCATCCGGGAAGCTTCGGTCAGCAAGGCTCCGGGCTCGGCCAGAATCATCTTGCCGGTGCCCTCCAGGTAGCCGAACAAACGCTCCCGGTCCACCACCGACAAATGCTGGACCTCGTCCAGCAGGGCGTGAGCCTGCTCGATCGCCTCCTTGTCGCCCTTCTGCTGGAATCGGGTGCGCAATTCCTCGTAGAGGCGCGCCTTCTTGCCGCCCAGCTTCTTGGCCGCCTCGCGGGCCTTGTCCTCGAAGCCTGGCTCACGACCGTAGAGATGATTGAACCGCCGGGCAATTTCGCGGGAAAACTCGATGTGGGGCACCTGATCCTCGCCGACGGGAACCTTGTCGGCCCGGTAAATGAGGATATCCGCGGCCTGAAGCAAGGGGTAGCCGAGAAAGCCGTAGGTGGAGAGATCCTTGTTCTCGAGCTTCTCCTGCTGATCCTTGTACGTGGGGACCCGCTCCAGCCATCCCAAGGGCGTCATCATCGACAGCAGCAGATGCAATTCGGCGTGCTCGGGAACCCGGGACTGGATGAACAAGGTCGCCTGATTAGGATCGACCCCGGCGGCCAGCCAATCCACCACCATGTCCCAGGCGGCCTGCTCGATGCCTTGGGGGTCGTCGTAGTGGGTGGTCAGCGCATGCCAGTCGGCGACGAAGAACAGGCAGGGATACTCATGCTGCAGAGTGACCCAATTCTTGAGCACTCCGTGGTAGTGGCCGAGATGCAGCGCCCCGGTGGGGCGCATGCCGGAAAGAACACGTTCTGCGTACATTATGGTTCAGTACAGTCCAAAAATGCCTTCAATGACGAAGGCCGCAAGGCTCATGAGGGGAGACATGACGGCCCCCAGGATGCCGGTAAACAGAAGCACGAGCAGGATGGGAAATCCCCACGGCTCGATACGGGAATATTTCCAGGCCATTCGGCCCGGGAGCAGGCTGACCAGGATGCGCCCACCGTCCAGAGGAGGCAGGGGCAGAAGATTGAGAACCATCAGGGCGCAATTGACCAGAATGCCCATCTTGCCCATTTCGGTCATCGGAACGGTAAACGGGTTGCTCGGCAAGAGCCAGGCGAGCTTGACCAGGAAGGCCCAGCCGAAAGCCATGGCCAAATTCGCCAGAGGGCCTGCAGCCGCCACCCAGAGCATGGATTGCTTGGGATTCCGCAACCGCCCGAAATCAACCGGAACCGGCTTGGCGTAACCGAAAAGCATGCCCCCTCCGGAAAACAACAGGATCACCGCCGGAATGACGATGGTTCCCCAGGGATCGATATGACGCAGCGGATTAAGGCTGATCCGGCCAGCCAACCAGGCGGTATGATCGCCGAAATAGCGGGCCGCATAGCCGTGGGCGGCCTCGTGCAGGGTGATTGCAAAAATCACCGGCAGGGCCGAAATGGCGAGCGTCTGTACCAAGCTGGCGAACATCGGCCTAAAAAGGTGGGGAGTATACCAAAACCCGAGGCACCGCCCGGGTCCGAAGGCTAAAACCCGAAGGGATCGGTTCGCCCTCGCCCGCTCCGGATCAGCACCGGCGCCGACCCCGTGAGGTCGACGACGGTGGTCGGCTCGGTTCCGCAAGGGCCTCCGTCGAGAATCAGATCGACCAGGTCGTCAAGGCGGTCGCGAATTTCCCAGCCTTCGGTCAGCGGGGCGTCATCGCCGGGCAAAATCAGGGTCGTCGTCAGCAGCGGTTCGTCCAGTTCCTGAAGAAGGGCCAGGACGACCGGATGGTCGGGAACCCGCAGGCCTATGGTCTTGCGCTTGGGATGCAACACCCGTCGCGGCAATTCCTTCGTTCCTTCGAGAATAAAGGTATAGCTGCCCGGCGTCGTCGCCTTGAGCAGCCGGTACTGGACGTTGTCTACCCGGGCGTACTGGGCAATTTCCGAAAGGTCACGGACCATCAGGGTCAGGTGGTGACGGTCATCGACCTGGCGAATTTCGCGAATGCGATCGACTGCCGCCTTGTCGCCCAGATGGCACCCCAGGGCATAGCAGGAATCGGTGGGAACGATGACCAGCCCGCCACCGCGGACGATTTCCGCCGCCCGCGCCAGCAGACGCTGCTGGGGATTTTCAGGGTGAACGACCAGATACTGGGCCATGACGATAGGCTTACCGCATACCCCAGCCAGTAGGGTAGGACCGGCCTGCCCCCGGCGTAGTCACGGGCATCGCAACGCGACCAGGCCAGCCTGCCGCGCCGAGCTTAGGACCAACTTCCCCTATCACCGTCATGCTTACCGCCACGACTCAGGCGAACAGTTGCCAAACGGGCTTGAGGTCCTCCGGAAGTCCCGGGAGGCGCCCGAGGTCCACGTAACTCTCCTCTGGCCCGTGGAAATCCGATCCCCGCGAGGCGCAAAAGCCGAAATGCCTGGCCAGACGTGCAAATTGGAGCACATTGTCGGGAGTGTGGCTGCCGCAGACCACCTCGATGGCTTGGCCGCCAGCCCCCTGGAACTCAGCCAGGAATTGGCGCATCACCTCGCCGGAGACCTTGTAGCGTCCGGGATGAGCCACCACCGCAACCCCCCCGGCGCCGATAATCCAGGAAACCGCTTGATCCAGGGTTGCCCAGCGGTGATCGACGTAACCTGGTTTACCGGGAACCAAGTAGTTCTGGAACACCGCCTGGACGTCCCGGGCCACCCCGACCTCAACCAGATAACGAGCGAAGTGCGCGCGCGAGATGAGGCTGGGATTCGCCGCATAGCGCATCGCGCCTTCGAAAACACCCGGGATGCCGATTGCCGCGAGGGAATCGGCCATTCGCCTGGCGCGCTCGACGCGCCCCTGGCGCAATCCTTCCAGGCCCGAGACGAGCCCCTCCCCCTGCGGATCGAACCCGAGTCCGACAATGTGGATGGGCGTTCCCCGCCATTCGATGGAAATCTCGACCCCGGTCACGAAGCCCATGCCTGCAGCGGCCGCCGCCTGCTCGCCTTCGCACAACCCACCGATGTCGTCGTGATCGGTCAGCGCCCAGAGGTCGACCCCGTTCTCCGCCGCCCTCCGCGCGAGTTCCGCCGGAGGCAAGAGGCCGTCGGAAACGGTGGAATGGCAATGGAGGTCGACATTGGCGTGCGGCATGGCTTCAGGGGTCTTCAGGTAATCGGGTAGTGTAGCACGCGCGAATTTTCGCGGACCTCGTCCCGCTCTGGGCAATCTGGCTTTTCGCCCTGCCATTTCTTGCCAGTCGGGCGGTCATGGGCTAGAGTTCGCCCGTCCCCCGGGAGAGTGCAGCATCCACTGCCGCCGAAGGCGCAATCCACCCGAAAACGCTCAGGCCAAAGGACCGCGGGACCAAGGCATGGTGCCTTGCAACTCTGGAGAGCGACGTTGCCCGGCCAACGTCCACCGATGGGGCAAATCTCTCAGGTATCGAGGACAGAGGGGTGAAACGCTGAACCGTTTCATCCCTTTTTGTTTTCTAGAAGCGACTTTAATATTTCGTCGCAAAGGATTGATATGCTGAAGAAAACAGTGCTCAACGAAACCCATCGCGCCATGGGTGCGCGGATGGTTGATTTCGGTGGCTGGGACATGCCCGTCAACTACGGATCCCAGATCGAGGAGCACCACGCAGTCCGCCGCGATTGCGGCATGTTCGACGTCTGCCACATGTGCCCGGTCGATCTGGTCGGCCCCGACGTCCGCCCCTTCCTCACCCGTCTCGTCGCCAACGACGTGGCCAAGCTCAAGCTTCCCGGCAAGGCGCTCTATTCCTGCATGCTTAACGATGTCGGTGGAGTAGTGGACGATCTGATCATCTATTTTCTGACCGACGAGCACTTCCGCTTGGTGGTGAACGCTGGCACTGCCGAAAAAGACATCGCCTGGATGCAGGCCCACCGTGCCGACTGGGGCATGGACCTGACGATCACGCCGCGCCGCGATCTGGCCATGATCGCCGTCCAGGGACCCAATGCCCGGGCAAAGGTGTGGCAGGTGCTCCCCCAGGTTCGCGCGGCAAGCGAGGACTTGAAGCCCTTCTTCGCCTGCGCCATTGGCGACACCTTCGTCGCCCGCACCGGTTACACCGGCGAGGATGGCTTCGAAATCATGCTACCCGCCGGTGACGCCGTCGCGACCTGGAACAGCCTGGCCGCTGCCGGAGTGGCTCCTTGCGGCCTGGGCGCCCGCGATACCTTGCGCCTGGAAGCCGGCATGAATCTCTACGGCCAGGACATGGACGAGAATGTCTCCCCCCTCGACGCCGGCCTGGCCTGGACGGTCGTCCTGGACGGCAATCGCGACTTCGTCGGCAAGGCGGCCTTGACCATCAACGGCTGCCGCGCCGACTTCCTCGGCCTGGTACTGCTCGACAAGGGGGTCCTGCGCGGCCACCAGAGGGTCTACACCGACTACGGTACCGGCGAGATCACCAGCGGGAGCTTTTCGCCCACCTTGCAGATGTCCATCGCTCTGGCCCGCCTTCCCCTGGGGCTACCCCTCGACGCCATCGTCGATGTCGAAATACGTGACAAACGCCTGAAAGCCAAGGTCGTCAAACCCCCCTTTGCCCGTCACGGCAAAGGACTGATCTGAACCAAATTCCAAAACCCCGACTCTCCCTGGAGTAAATACGATGTCCAACGCCCCCGCTCACCTGAAATACACCGCCTCCCACGAATGGCTGCGCCTTGACGCCGACGGCACCGTCACAGTCGGAATTACCGACCATGCCCAGGAAGCCCTGGGTGACCTCGTGTTCGTCGAACTGCCCGAGGTGGGCGCCCATTTCGATGCCGAGAAGGAACTGGCGGTGGTCGAGTCGGTGAAGGCCGCCGCCGACGTCTACGCGCCCATTGCCGGAACCGTCACCGCCGTAAACCAGGACGCCGCCGATGCGCCGGAAAGCGTCAATCAGGACGCCTATGCCGCCTGGCTCTTCCGGATGAAGCCGGACGACGCGGCCGACCTGGACAAACTCCTGGATGCCGCCGCCTACCAGGCCGTGGCCGACGCCGCCTGACACTCCGCGCCTCAATCCTCCGCCAGGAACACCCATGCCTTACAGCCAGCCCCTGTCCGCCCTGGAACAGAAGGACGAATTCATCGGCCGCCACATCGGCCCGTGCGCTGCGGAAATCGCCGCCATGCTCGACGCGCTTGGCGTCGCGAGTCTGGATCAGTTGATCGACCAGACCGTCCCGGCCGTCATCCGCCTGCCGGGCGAACTGAAGTTGCCGCCCCCCCAACGGGAGCACGAGGCTCTGGCCACTTTGAAGGCCATTGCCCGTCGCAACCGGGTGAACAAGTCGTTAATCGGCATGGGCTACTACGACACCCTGACGCCCAAGGTGATCCTCAGGAACCTGCTGGAAAATCCCGGCTGGTACACGGCGTATACGCCCTACCAGGCCGAAGTTGCCCAGGGGCGGCTCGAGGCGCTGCTCACCTTCCAGCAGATGGTCGTAGACCTCACCGGCCTCGAACTGGCCAACGCCTCGCTGCTGGACGAGGCGACTGCCGCCGCCGAGGCGATGACGATGGCGCGGCGGGTGTCCAAGTCGAAATCCAACCGTTTCTTCGTCGATGCCGATTGTTTTCCCCAGACTCTCGACGTGGTCAAGACGCGCGCCACCTACTTCGGTTTCGAGCTGGTGATCAAGACTGCCGCCCACGCCGCCGAAGAAGACTGTTTCGGGGCCTTGCTCCAGTACCCCAATGATCGAGGGGAGGCGACCGATCTGACTCCCGTCATTGCCGCCCTCAAGGCTCGCGGTGCCACGGTGGCGGTAGCCAGCGACCTCATGGCCCTGGTGCTGCTCAAGCCCCCCGGCACGATGGGCGCCGACATCGCCTTCGGATCGAGTCAGCGCTTCGGCGTTCCCATGGGTTTCGGCGGTCCCCACGCTGCCTTTTTCGCCACCCGGGAAGCCTTTGTGCGTGCCATGCCGGGCCGCATCATCGGCGTTTCCAAGGACGCGCGCGGGAAGACGGCGCTGCGCATGACCCTGCAGACCCGCGAGCAGCACATCCGACGGGAGAAGGCCAACTCCAACATCTGCACCTCCCAGGTGCTGCTCGCCAACATGGCCGGCATGTACGCCGTTTACCACGGCCCAGCCGGCCTGAGGACCATCGCCGCCCGGATTCACCGTTTGGCCGCCATATTTGCCGAGGGACTCAAGCGGGCGGGTGTCACGGTACTCACTCGGCAGTTCTTCGACACTGTCCATCTCGACCTCGGCGCCCGGGCCGAGACCCTTTGCCGAAACGCTCAGGGTGCCGGCTACAACCTGCGCCGCGTATCCGCCGGCATCCTCGGTGTGTCCTTCGACGAGACGACGACCCGCGAAGACATGGCGGCGCTGTTCAAGGTCATTTGCCAGATCACCCCGGATTTCGAAGCCCTTGACGTCCAGGTCGCCGCCGCAGACCCAGCCCTGCCCAACGAACTCTTGCGGGACGATGCCATTCTCGCTCACCCGGTGTTCAACACCCACCACACCGAGCACGAGATGCTGCGCTATCTGAAATCGCTTCAGAACCGCGATCTGGCCCTCGACCACTCGATGATCTCGCTGGGTTCCTGCACCATGAAGCTCAACGCCACCAGCGAGATGATCCCGGTCACTTGGCGCGAATTTGCCGGCCTCCATCCCTTCGCACCCCTCGATCAGGCCCAGGGCTACCTCCAGATGATCCGTGGCCTCGAAGACTGGTTGCGCACCCTCACCGGATTCGACGCCATCTGCATGCAGCCCAATTCCGGCGCCCAGGGCGAATACGCCGGCCTGGTGGCCATCGCCCGCTATCACGCCAGCCGCGGCGAGGGCCATCGCAATATCTGTCTGATCCCCAAGTCCGCCCACGGGACCAATCCGGCCACCGCCCAGATGGCCAACATGCAGGTGGTGGTGGTCGATTGCGACGAGCGGGGCAACGTGGACATTGTGGACCTCCAGAACAAAGCGCAAGAACACGCCGCCAATCTGGCTTGCCTGATGATCACCTATCCCTCGACCCACGGCGTTTTCGAGGAAGACATCCGGGACATCTGCGCCCTGGTGCACTACCACGGCGGCCAGGTTTACATGGACGGCGCCAACCTGAACGCCCAGGTCGGCCTCACCTCCCCCGGCTACATTGGCGCCGACGTCAGTCACATGAATCTGCACAAGACCTTCGCCATTCCCCACGGCGGTGGCGGTCCGGGCATGGGCCCCATAGGCCTCAAGGCCCATTTGGCGCCCTTCATGGCCAATCACGCGGTGCAAGCGGTGGAAGGGCCCCATGCCGGGCAGGGAGCGGTCAGTGCCGCACCCTTCGGTTCCGCGTCGATCCTGACCATCTCATGGATGTACATCGCCATGCTCGGCGGCGAAGGGCTCAAGCGGGCGACCCAGGTGGCCATTCTCAACGCCAATTACCTGGCCGAACGACTCAAGGCTCACTACCCGGTCTTGTATGTCGGCAAGAACGGCCGCGTCGCCCACGAGTGCATTCTCGACATCCGACCGATCAAGGCGGCCACCGGAGTGACGGAAATCGACATCGCCAAACGGCTCATGGATTACGGATTCCATGCCCCCACGGTCAGTTTCCCGGTGCCCGGAACGATCATGGTCGAGCCCACGGAGTCCGAATCCAAGGCCGAACTGGACCGCTTCGTCGCAGCAATGGTCGGCATCCGGGAAGAAATCCGCAAGGTCGAAGGCGGGGGGTGGAGCGCCGCGGACAACCCGCTCAAGAATGCCCCGCATACCCAGGCTGACGTCGTGGATGCCGAATGGCGGCACCCCTACAGCCGCGAGGAGGCAGTCTTTCCCCTGCCTTGGGTCAAACTCAATAAATTCTGGCCGAGCGTGAATCGCATCGACGATGTCTTCGGCGACCGCAATCTGAACTGTTCCTGTCCGCCGCCGGGCGATTATGTCTAGGGCTGCGATGGGCATACTGCATGCCGCGAGAGCTTCGACCCTGGCGCTGCTGACTCTCGCGGCAAGCCTCACCGTCGCGGCGGCGGCGCCGGAAACCGATCCCCTCCCCCGATCGCCGGATTACCGCGGCGAGATTCGCCGGGGCCCGGATGGCAAGTTGATGGCCGTTCCGTCGCCATCTCCCGAGCCTAAAGCCGAGGAACCGCCACAACCCCGTAGCTCCCCGTCGCCGACGGCTGGGCAGAAAATCCTGCGGGTTGGCCCGGGCACCGCCATCGCCACCGTCGGGGAAGCCGCAAGACTGGCCCGCGACGGCGACATCATCGAAATCCGTGCGGGCACCTACTCGCGCCAGCCGGTGGTCTGGAAGCAAAAACGCCTCACCATCCGGGGCGTCGGCGAGCGCCCGGTGATGATGGCGGATGGAGCTTCCGCCGACGACAAGGCCATCTGGGTCATCGCCGACGGCGAGTTCGACATCGAGAACATCGAATTTCGGGGAGCCCGCGTCGCCGACGGCAACGGCGCCGGAATCCGCTTCGAGCACGGCACCCTGAGAATCAGAAAATGCGCCTTTTTCGACAACGAAATGGGCATCCTGACGGCCAATTTCGCCGACGCCACCCTGGAAATCGCCGACAGCGAATTCGGCGCAGCCCCGCGTCACCGGGGCGATCTCCACCATCTGCTCTACGTCGGGGCGATCGGCAAATTCACCCTCGTTGGCAGCCGCTTCTCCGGCGGCTACCGGGGCCACCTGGTCAAGTCCCGGGCCCGGGAGAATCTTGTGGCCTACAACCTCCTGGCGGACGGCCCCCAAGGCCAGGCCTCCTATGAACTTGAATTTCCCAATGGCGGCGTCGCCTACGTCATCGGCAACCTGATCGGACAGAGCGCGGAGACCCAGAACCCCACCCTGGTCTCCTACGGCGCCGAGGGACCGCGCTGGCCCGACAACGCGCTGTATCTGGTCCATAACACGCTCACCAGCGAATTCAACCACGGCAATTTCCTCTTCGTTTGGTCGGACAAATTCCGGCCGGACACCGAGGTCTGGGTGATCAACAATCTGACCGTGGGCTATGGCAACCTTGCCCCCGCTCCCAACGGGCGCTTCGAAGGCAATCAGAATCTGTCCCGTGCCGAATTGATTCCGGTCGAGGGCATCCCGATCAAGCTGCCTCTGAATTCCCCCCTGCGCGGCTCCGTTCGTCCTCCGGGAAGCGCGCGTAGCGTGGATTTGCTGCCCAGGGCTGAATTCGCCTTCCCCGTCGGCTCGCGTCCCCTGGTACCCCCGAGCCGGCTTGCCCCGGGCGCGTTTCAGTAACGCAGGCGAGGACCCTGTTCAAATTCGTTCCAAGGTGTAAAGTGAGGGAGTGGAACCTATCAGGAGCATGCCATGGCTGTCGATTCCGTTGCTTCCAGTTCGAATACCACTCAGGCCGCCTTGCAGAAGGCCGCCGAGAATCAGCCCGCACGTCAGGCCGAGCGCCAGGAGGCCAAGAAGGCCGAGGAGCCGCCCCCTGTCCGTGAGGAATCCCCACGGCCGGTGGTCAATGCCGAAGGCCAGACCACCGGTAGCGTCATCAACGTCACGGCGTGACGGTACGACGCGAGAGGTGCTCGGGTGGCTTCGATTTCCCTCTCCTCTGCCGGTTCTGGCCTGGGCAACGACGCGCTGCAGCAGTTGCAGTCGCAACAGGCTCAGCGTAGCGCCGATCAGGCCGAGCAGACAGCCCGGGAACTCCGGCGCCAAGCGTCGAGCGCCCAGCAGGTTGCCGATCGAGCCCAGGAAAACGCCCGGACGCTGCGTAGCCAGTCGAATCGCGCGGATACCGTCGCGGATTTCGCCCGCCAGGGTCTGGCCAGTCTCCAAGCGCTTTCCGTCATGAGCGAACGGCTTTCCGGGATTTATGAGCGAGTGGCCACCGCCACCCAGGGCAGCAGCGAGGAGGCCGCCGTCGTCGTCACGGCTGACGGCGCGACGACGACTGGCAATCTGGTGGACACCACCGCCTGATCGGACCTGGAATCAGCGCTTCCCGTATTTCGCCCGCCAGGCGGCAATCTCCGGGAAACATTCGCTCAGACGCTTTTCCAGCGACGCGTTCACCTCGGCAAGGCGCTTGAGTTGTCGATCGTCCAGGGCACGCGGCAGGACCGGTTCCAGGTCCACTACCAAGTCGCCAGCCGCTACGCGCTGCCGCCCGGGATAGCCGCGGCCGGGAATTCGCAGCTTCCTGGCGGCAATGTCGCCGGGAGCGATTTCCACAGTCTCACTGCCCCCTGGAAGCGGAAGGTCCAGGGTCCCGCCCGCCAGAAGAGTCAGCACGCTGACCGGCACTTTCAGATGCAGATCCCGCCCGTCGAGTTCGAACAAGGGGTGGCGGACAAAGCGAAGGGTCAGGAAGAGATCGCCCGCCGCCAGTTCGCCTTCGGCGGGCTCGCCCTGCCCGGACAAGCGGAGTTCGTCTCCAGGCAGGATACCGGCAGGAACCTTGACCGCCAGCCGCACGTCGGCGGTGTCGCGGCCGCTCCCTTCGCAATCGGGACAGATGCGCTCACTGAAAAAGCCCCGTCCCTGGCAGTGGGAGCATCGCTCAAGTCCGTTCTTGCGGTTGCGGATGCGCCCGCTGCCGTGGCAGGGCTCGCAAATGCGGGACCGGCTGATCCCTGCCTCGCCGGTGCCTGTACAAGTGTCGCAGGGCTTGCCCCGCTGGTAGTGAATCGTCTTGCGGCACCCGGTCGCTCCCTCTTCCAAGGAAATTTCCAGGTCGAGACGGATGTCCGGCGCCCGCGGCGGCTCAGGGCTCGGTTCGGATTGGGACGCATCGGCCGGCTTCGTTTCGGGCGGATCGGCCGGCTTCGTCTCGGGCGGATCGGCCGATTCCGAGTCATTCTCCTCGTCCGTGTCCTGAAGCGCGTCGTAAGCGGCGCGGATGGCTTTGAAGCGATCGGTGGCCTCGGGCGCCCGGTTACGGTCGGGATGCCAGGCCATTGCCAGCCGACGGTAAGCGCGCTTGATCTCCGCCGGACTGGCGCCGGGGGCGAGGCCGAGAACGGCGTAGGAATCCATGGTTCTTTTGCTTTGGAAAGGGGAGCCATTTTATCGCGACTCGCGGCTCGCGCTCGTCTTCCCTCATCCTGCAGGCCTGTCCCGTTCAATGGAAATCCCGGCTCGCCGTCTCCAGCCGCCCCAGCCAGGCGGTGAGGTCCACCAGCCGCTTGGCCAGCAGATGCACCACCCCCGACTTGGCTTCCAGCTGGCCATAGACACCCAGGAGACGGGCGCCGAGAAGTTCGCGACGTTGTCTTTCCGCCAGCTCCGGGCGCACCACCACATTGGTGTAGCCGGTCTCGTCCTCCAGGGTGACGAAGACGATGCCGCTGGCGGTGCCCGGGCGCTGGCGGCCGGTGACGATGCCGGCGGCGCGGGCGAGCAGGCGGTCGGGGCTGCGCTGCAGATCACCGGCGCTCAGGAAGCGGCGGGCCGCGAGATGGGAGCGCAGCAAGGCCAGGGGATGCCGACGGAGCGTCAGCCCCAGGCTGCGGTAATCGGCCACCAGGTTCTCGCCCTCATTGGGCGCCGGCAGGTCAGCCGCCGGTTCGGCCCGCAGGGGAATCCCGTCGAAGAGGTCGCCCTGGACCGCGGCAGCCGTCGCCGCCCAGGCCGCCTGGCGGCGGTGGCCGGCGAGGCTGGCGAGGGCATCGGCGGCGGCCAGGAGGTCGAGGTCGCGGCGGTTCAGGGCCGCCCGGGCGGCAAGGTCGCCCACGTCGGCGAAGGGATGCGCCGTGCGGGCGGCGACGATGCGCTCCGCCGCCGCCCGGGCAAAGCCGACGATTTCCCGCAGCCCCAGGCGCACGCCGCCATCGGCCTCCACCACGCTGTCCCAGCCGCTGGCCGCCACCTCCACCGGCCGCACCGCCACCCCGTGGCGGCGGGCGTCCTGGACCAGCTGCGAGGGCGAGTAGAAGCCCATGGGCTGGCTGTTCAGGAGCCCGCAGAGGAAAGCGGCCGGCTCGTACCGCTTGAGCCAGGCCGAGGCATAGACGAGGAGCGCGAAGCTGGCGGCGTGGGACTCGGGAAAGCCATATTCGCCGAACCCCTGGATCTGGGCGAAGATGCGCCGGGCAAAGGTCTCCGGCAGGCCGTTGGCGGCCATCCCGGCGAGGAGTTTCTCCTCGAAGTGCTCCAGCCCGCCCTTTCTCCGCCAGGCGGCCATGGAGCGGCGCAGCTGATCGGCCTCGCCGGGGGTGAAGTTGGCCGCCACCACCGCCAGCTGCATCACCTGCTCCTGGAAGATGGGCACGCCTAGGGTGCGCTCCAGCACCGCGTCCACCGCCGGCGACACCGCCTCCACCGGCTCTTCCCCGGCCCGCCGCTTGAGATAGGGATGCACCATGCCGCCCTGGATGGGGCCGGGCCGCACCAGGGAGACCTCGATCACCAGGTCGTAGAAATTGACTGGCTTCAAGCGCGGCAGCATGGCCATCTGAGCCCGGGATTCCACCTGGAAGACGCCCATGCTGTCGGCCTTGCCGAGCATGGCGTAGACGGCCGGGTCCTCCGCTGGAATGTCCGCCAGGCCGAAGGGTTCTCCGCAGCGCCCGGCGACCAGGGCCAGGGTGCGGCGGATGGCCGAGAGCATGCCCAGAGCCAGGATATCCACCTTCATGAGGCCGATGGCGTCGAGGTCGTCCTTGTCCCACTGGATGACGCTGCGCTCCGCCATGGCGGCATTCTCCACCGGCACCAGACGGGCCAGCGGCCCGCGGGCAATGACGAAGCCGCCCACATGCTGAGTGAGGTGCCGGGGAAAGCCGCGCAGGGCCTCGGCGATGGCCAGCCATTTGGCCACCCGGGGCGATTCCGGGTCCAGCCCCTGCTCGGCGAAGCGCTCGGGCAACTGGTCCCGTTTGTCCCACCAGGCCAGCGAGGCGGTGAGCGCATCGATCTGGGCGATGCCGAAACCCAGGGCACGGCCGGCATCGCGCAGCGCCCCCTTGGTGCGGTAGGTGATCAGCGCCGCCGCCAGGGCCGCCCGCTCCCGGCCGTACTTGCCGTAGATGTACTGGATCACCTCCTCCCGCCGCTCGTGCTCGAAATCCACGTCGATGTCCGGCGGCTCGCCGCGCTCTTTCGAGATGAAGCGCTCGAAAAGCAGTTGGGAGCGGGCCGGGTCCACCTCGGTGATCCCTAAGGCGTAGCACACCGCCGAATTGGCCGCCGACCCCCGCCCCTGGCAGAGAATCCCCTGGCGGCGGGCGAAGCGGACGATGTCGTAGACGGTGAGGAAATAGGCCTCGTAGGCCATCTCGGCGATCAGCGCCAGTTCGTGCTCGACGCGCTCCCTAACGGCCGACGGCGTTCCGGCCGGGTAGCGCCGCGCCAGCCCCCCCTCCGTCTCGGCCCGCAGCCAGGAGGCGGGCGTCTCGCCGGCGGGGACGATCTCCTCCGGATACTCGTAGCGCAACTCGTCCAGGGAGAAATCGCAGCGCCCGGCGATGGCCAAGGTCTCCGCCAGCAGTGCCGGCGGATAGAGGCGGGACAGCCGCAGCCGCGTGCGCAGATGCCGCTCCCCGTTGGGAAAGAGGGCGTAGCCGGCCGCGAACACGGTGGTCTTGAGGCGGAGAGCCGTCAGCACGTCCTGCACCGGCCGCCGGGCACGCACGTGCATATGCACGTCCCCCGCCGCCGCCAAGGGCAGGCCACAGGCGGCACCCAGGGCCTGCAGGGCCTCCAGCTTCGCCCCGTCGTCCGGCCCGGCAAGAAGTTCCACGGCGATCCAGGCCCGGCCGGGGAAACGCTCCGCCAGCCAATGGCCGTCCGCCACCAAAGGTTCCACCGGCGGCACCCAGAGAACCAGGCAGTCCGGTACGGCACCGCTGGGAGCGAGGCTATCCAGGTCGCCCCGGGTCAGGTGATAGCGGCCCTTCCCCGCCCGCCGCCGGCCCAGGGTGATGAGGGCCGAGAGGTTGCCGTAGCCCGCCCGGTTGCAGGCCAGCAGCACCAGTTTGAGGCCATCGGCAAGGACGACCTCGCTACCGACGATGAACTTCAGCCCCGCCGCCTTGGCCGCCAAGTGACCCCGTACGACGCCGGCGAGGGAACACTCGTCGGTCAATGCCAGGGCGGCATAACCCTGGGCCACCGCCCGCGCCACCAGTTCATCCGGATGAGATGCCCCGCGCAGGAAAGTGAAGTTGGAAAGGCAGTGGAGTTCGGCGTAGGCAGGAAGCGGCACGGGCAAGCGCGAGAGGCAGAAGGCTCCGCAAATAACTGTTCATATGTACAGTTATAGCGATTCCCTCACACCGCTGCAAGCCCGTTCCGCGGGGAACGGGTCCCCTACCCCTCAGGGGGGCGATAGCCGAGGGAGTATCAGGGAAAGCATGCGCTCGACGCTATCGCCGATCGACTCCCGACCGGTTTCCAGGACCAGGTCCGGCGACTCCGGTGCCTCGTAGGGGGCAGAAATCCCGGTAAATTCGGCAATTTCCCCCGCCCGGGCCCGTCGGTACATGCCCTTGACGTCCCGGGTTTCACAAACGTCGAGGGGGCACGAAACGAAGACCTCGACGAAATTGTCGCTGCCGACGATGCGCCGCACGAGTTCCCGGTCTTCCCGCAACGGGGAGATGAACGCCGCCAATCCTACAACGCCCGCGTCGGCAAACAGCTTCGCCATTTCCCCGATGCGCCGCAGATTCTCCCGTCGGTCGCTCGGCGAAAAACCGAGATCACCGCAGAGACCATGGCGAACGTTGTCGCCGTCGAAAACATAGGTTCGCATGCCGCGGGAGAAAAGAGCCGCTTCCAGGGCATGCGCGAGAGTGGACTTCCCCGCGCCGGAAAGACCGGTGAACCAGATGACGCAGGCCCGGTGGCCATTCTGCCGTTCCCGGTCGACGCGGGTCACTGTGGGCGAATGCCAGACGACATCCGAAGATTTGTTTTCGATCATGAGTCCCTTAAGTCCGCTAGCCCGACCGAACGACCGTCTAGCCGACAGTGGCTTGCTGCTTCCTGAGCAGCGAAGAACCAAGCAATACTTGTTCCAAAACACCGCGGATTCAGGACGCGCTCAGCGCCCGCTCCGCGACTCCCGATACCAGGCCATCGAACGGGCGATGGTCTCCGCAATCCCTCCGCTGCGGGCGACCAAACCACCGTCGGCACGCAGGCGGTCGTTGAGATGACCGCAGGTCCGCCCGAAGATACGCACCACGAGGGGATGAAGCAATGGCTCGCGCTGCGGCAAGGCGATCCGGCAGGCCATCTCACACGCCCGCGCCGCCACCTCGGCCACGGAAAAGGGCAGATTGACCGTCAATCCGTGGCGCCCGAGATGGCCCTGCATGACTTCGATCACCTGGGCCCAGGTCGCGTCGCCATCATCCCGCACGTTGTAGCAGCGCCCCGCCGCCACCGGCGAGTCGGACGCCCACAGCATTGCCGCCACCACGGTGTCCACATCGACCACGCCAGCATGGGCGCGCCCGCCATCCACTTTGAGCATGAGTCCACCTTCGAGGGCCTCGCCCACCCGGTCCACGAACGGGCTACCGGGCCCGAACACATTGGCCGGCCGGAGAATCACCGTCGGAATTCCAAGCTGCGTCGCCCGCTCCCGCAACAGGCATTCCCCCCGCAGCTTCGAATCGCCGTAGCCGAATCCCGCTGCGACCAAGGGCGCGTCTTCATCACAGGGCCGTTCGGGGAAGCCATAGACGTCGACGGTGGAAAGATGGACGAGGCGTCTTAGCCCCGGATTCTTTTCGCCGATGGCGGCAAGCAGGTTGGCCACCCCCTCGACATTGGCCGCCAGGTAGTTTTCCCGGCGGTCCCAGGTCTTGACGTCGGCCGCACAGTGAAAAATGCGTTCCACACCCGCCACCGCCCGCGCGAGGGCGGCCCGGTCTGCGAGACTGCCTTCGACCACCTCGACTCGACCCGCAAGATCGGAACCGAGCCGGCTCCGGTCCCGCACCAGGACTCGCACCGGATACCCTAGCGCGACGAGCCTGCCCGCCAGGTGGCCGCCGATGAAGCCGGTCGCCCCTGTCACCAAAACGGATTCCATCAGCTCGCTGCCTCAGGCCCGGCTTGAATGACTTTCCTCACTTCGAATCCCTCGGTGCCCTCTCGCCGATCACTGATCGCCTGCCCGCCCTCGGATTTCCGTGCAGCGGGTTCTAGGAGCCGAATTCTACGACGGCGCGCGGATTCCCGCTAACCGGAATCGTCGCTTCACCGAAGGAGGCTCGGATCAGGCCAGTTCCGCCTCGGCAAAGCGCTTGCCCACCGCATCCTTCGCCGAAATGGTCGGAGCAGCGTCCAGGGGCCAGTCGATCGCGAGTGCCGGATCATTCCAGAGAATGCAGCGCTCGAGCTCCGGAGAATAGTAATCGGTGGTCTTGTAGAGGAAATCGGCGGACTCGCTCAGGGTGAGGAAGCCATGGGCAAAACCCGGGGGAATCCAGAGCTGACGGCGATTTTCGGCGCTGAGGATTTCCCCGACCCACTGCCCGAAGCTCGGTGACCCCTTGCGGATATCGACGGCGACATCGAAGACCTCACCCTGCACCACACGGACCAGCTTGCCCTGGGCCTTGGGCGGCAACTGGTAGTGGAGGCCGCGCAGGACGCCCTTGATCGAACGGGAGTGGTTGTCCTGCACGAAATTCAATGCGGTACCTGTCGCTTCGTCGAAAGCCCGGTAGTTGAAGCTTTCGAAAAAGAACCCGCGCTCGTCGCCGAAAACTCTGGGTTCAAAGACGACGACGTCGGCGATGGAAGTCGGAATCGCCTTCATCAGAACACCCGCTCGGTCATCAGCGCCTTGAGATATTGGCCGTAGGGATTCTTCAGCATCGGTTGCGCGAGCCGCTCGAGGGCGGCGGTATCGATCCAGCCTTTCCGGAAGGCGATTTCCTCGGGGCAGGCTACCTTGAGGCCCTGGCGTTTTTCGATGGTGGCGACAAAATGACTGGCATCCAGAAGACTTTCGTGGGTTCCGGTGTCGAGCCAGGCATGGCCCCGGCCCATGACCTGGACATTGAGTTGCTCGCGCTCGAGATAGATGCGATTCACATCGGTAATTTCCAACTCGCCTCTGGCTGAAGGTGTCAGATCACGAGCGATATCGAGTACCTGATTGTCGTAAAAATACAATCCGGTAACCGCATAGTTTGATTTTGGCTGCCGGGGCTTCTCCTCAAGACTCACCGCTTTGCCTGAGGCGTCGAACTCGACGACCCCGTACCGTTCCGGGTCATGGACGTGATAAGCGAATACAGTGGCGCCGCTTGATCGGCCATAAGCCGTAGAAAGATCGGCGGCGAATTCGTGCCCGTAGAAGATGTTGTCCCCCAGCACCAGCGCGCTGTCGCCGTTGCCAACGAAATCGCGACCAATGATGAAAGCCTGGGCCAGACCGTCAGGACTGGGCTGGACGGCGTAGCTCAGATTAATTCCCCACTGACTTCCGTCGCCCAGAAGCTGCTCAAATCGGGGCGTGTCCTGAGGCGTCGAAATGATCAGGACATCCCGAATACCGGCCAGCATGAGCGTGGTGAGCGGGTAGTAGATCATTGGCTTGTCGTGAATCGGCAGGAGTTGCTTCGATACCGCGATGGTCACTGGGTAAAGGCGGGTTCCCGATCCGCCAGCGAGGATGATGCCTTTGCGCATGGTGTGTTCCTGGAAAATCACAGAATCTGTTTGAGGACATGGGCGAGCCCGTCCTGCCAGGGCGGCAGCACCAGTCCGAAGGTGTCCTGCAGCTTGACCGTCGCCAGCCGCGAATTGGCGGGCCGCTTTGCGGCAGTCGGATAGTCGGCGGTTGTGATCGGCAATATTCGATCGGGGGTCGTCCGGACGGGCTTTCCCGCAACCAGCGCCGCGCTGACCACAGTGCGCGCGTAATCGTGCCAAGTGCATTCGCCCCCCGCGACGAGGTGATACACGCCGAAGGGAAAATTGTCGCGACCCTCGCGGAGGTAGCGCGCCACGATCTGGGCGGTCACGTCAGCCAGAAGTGATGCCGAGGTAGGCGCTCCCCGCTGGTCGGCGACCACCTTGAGCTCATCGCGCTCCCCGGATAGGCGGAGCATGGTCTTGGCAAAGTTGCCTCCATGGGCTCCGAAAACCCAACTGGTTCGGAAGATCAGCGAATCGGCCCCACTCTCACGCAGAGCGCGCTCGCCGGCAAGCTTGGTGGCGCCATAGGTGCTCTGCGGATTAGGCGCATCTTCTTCGGTGTACCAGCCGTCCTTGGCCCCATCGAAGATGTAATCCGTCGAATAGTGGATAACCAAGGCGCCTAGGCGCCGCGCCTCTTCTCCAAGGACACCGGGCGCCGCCGCATTCACCGCGTAAGCAAGGTCACGCTCGGATTCCGCCCTGTCCACCGCCGTATAGGCCGCCGGATTGACGATTATCCGGGGCCGCGTTGCAGCCACCAACCGGCGCACAGCGCCCGGGTCGGCAAGATCACACTCCGTATGATCGACCGCGACGACTTCCCCGAGCGGCGCCAAAGCGCGCTGCAGTTCGAAGCCGACTTGGCCATTCTTCCCCGTCAGCAGAAAGCGCATGGTCATCCGCCGTAGTGCTTGCCGACCCATTCACGATAGGCGCCGCTGGTCACGTTCTCGACCCAGGAGGGGTTGTCGAGGTACCAGCGGACGGTCTTGCGAATGCCGGAGGCAAAGGTTTCGGCCGGCCGCCAGCCCAACTCGCGCTCGATCTTGGTCGCGTCGATGGCGTAGCGACGATCGTGTCCCGGACGGTCGGCAACGAAGGTGATCTGCTTGCAGTATGACTGACCATCGGCCCGTGGGCTCAGTTCGTCCAGAATCGCGCAGAGGGTTTCGACCACCTCCAGGTTGGCCTTTTCGTTCCAGCCCCCAATGTTGTAAGTCTCGCCCGTCTTCCCGGCCTCGAGCACGCGGCGTATGGCGCTGCAATGATCCTTGACGTAGAGCCAATCGCGAATCTGCTGACCGTCTCCGTAGATCGGCAGGGGCATTCCGGCCAGGGCGTTGTGGATCACCAAAGGAATGAGCTTTTCGGGAAAGTGGTACGGACCGTAGTTGTTGGAGCAATTGGTTGTGACTAGCGGTAGACGGTAGGTCTGGTGATAGGCACGGACCAGATGGTCGCTGGCAGCCTTGCTCGCCGAGTACGGACTGTTGGGTTCGTAGCGATGGTCCTCCCGAAACGGAGCATCGTCCTTGGCCAGCGACCCATAGACTTCGTCGGTCGAGACATGCAGACAGCGAAACCCGGACTTCGACGCTTCATCAAGGCCGCCAAAATAGGCGCGGACCGCCTCGAGTAGGCGGAATGTCCCGACGATATTGGTTTGGATGAAATCCTCGGGCCCATGAATACTCCGGTCGACATGGGACTCGGCAGCGAAATTGATCACCGCCCGCGGGCGATATTCGGCCAATAGGTCATTGATCAGGTCGAAGTCACCGATACTGCCCTTGACGAAGCAATGCCGTGGATCGCCTTCGAGTGACGCCAGGTTCTCGAGATTACCCGCATAGGTGAGTGCGTCGAGATTGACGACCCGCCCGTCCGAAGCCGCCAGCCAGTCGAGAACGAAATTGCTGCCGATGAATCCGGCGCCGCCGGTGACAAGAATAGTGTCATTCACCTCAATAAATCCTTAATTGCGCTCGTTTCTAAACACTTGCAATTGGCCGTACGTCCCGGAGTATCCGATGATCCGATTCCGATAACGCTTTTCGTCATAAAAGAACCCGCTATTTCCCCCAAAAAGCGAGAGGCCAAGAATGCCAGGACTTACCATGATCATTTCATAATCCGGGGTCTAGCATAGGATCACGCCGGAAAACTGGGTATTCTATCACCACAAATCCCACACATTTCACGCCACCAATAGCCGCTTCTTACACAACCCCCTTGCTTTCAATTAAGTTTTGAAATAGCGCCGCCCCTCTCTGTCAAGGCCAGAGCAGTGTCTTGGCATTCACCCTGGACTCATTCGAGGCGAAAGAACTTGAACCCATGAATCAGTTTGGTTCTGGCACCATTAATGCCAAATGATAGTTCCGTGACCGAGAGTCCTGCCGCCCCGATCAATCCTATCTGACACCGAATATCAGCCGAAGGTACACCCGATAGATCCCTCGCCACCAGGGTGCCCGATTCCCGGTACCTCTTCGCCACGCAGTCAAGTCGTCCAAGGCTTCTTCCACACTGATCTGACGTTTGCCGTCGCGGCTCAGGTACAGCGGATACAAGATGAGGGCACCCGCCACGAGCTGATCCAAGTGCAATCGCCGAGTTCGACGAAGAAGCGGAAACTTGTCACAGGTCAGGCCCCAGCCCGAATAAAAGGGCTGACCGTAGCAAGTCACTTTCTTGCCGCGCAAGAGCGCTTCAAAGCCGGCAAGCGACGTCAGCACATGCACCTCATCCACCGCTGCGAGCATTTCGCTCATATCGACATCCGTCACAAGTTCATTGCACCAGGCCTTTGCCTCGTCTTCATGAAGTCCTTTCTTGCGCAAACGAGCCAGAACATCTGGATGCGGCTTATAAACGATGTAAGCATCTCGATGCTCTTGCCTTACGGCCTTCAATAAATCCAGGTTAGTTCGCAGGCATGGCGCCCCCACGGCGATCGATGCGTCGGTCTCCACCTGGCCGGCAACCAAGATCACTTGGTGCTGTCCTGCGGGCCGCGTCCACCGGGCGGACCCGACGTTGTACTTGGTCAATCCTGAAGCAACGACGCGTTCTCTCAGAAGTCTTGCACGCTCGAGCAACGTTTCCGTGAATTCCGTCTCGGAGAGAATGACCTCAAGATCGGAGGGGCTCCGGGGATCGTAGTAGATGCCGCGACGATCCACGACCCAGGACATCGGCCGGACTAAATCCGCGCCCAGGCCCACGGATCGGAGGAATCCATCCTCAAGACGAAAGATGCGCACATCGGACGGCGCTCCGTCAGGAATGGGTTTCTGACCCCAGAGCACTAGGCATGCCCCAGACGGAATGGCCGCCCCCCTGGAGACAATGCGCAGACGGCAATTGGGAAAGCACTGAGCCAAAACGCGCCACTTCCAACGAGGGAATGCAAAAACGTAAATATCCACCGGAGTGACCTCAGAAAGCGCCATAGACTAATGTCGACCGTGCCAGAGCCCTACCGGCCGAAGCAATTGCGGTTTCCATCCCTGATCGGAGGTCGTCAGACGCCGTTCTCAGGATCTTTTTCCTGTCCAGATTCGACTCAACGCACTCGCAGCCTGAACAAGCCGGGCCGCGACGCCAAGATTCGGCCTGGCTGGAGCCATCCAGCCCCTGCGAGCTTCTGGCACCGTTCCGGACCTGAGCTCCTCGCGCTGCTTACCTATCCACTCGACTAGGCGCTCGACCTCACACCGCTGACCCGTCTCAGGGTCAACATAGCTCGGATAGCGAATGAGGCTAGCGAAGATCAGATTCTCAAGAGCCGTCTTTCCGCGCCGGCAAGGGGCCGCCAGGTCATCCTCTGTCAAGCCCCAACCCGCGTAAAAGGGCATACCGAAGGTCCGCACCCGCTTGTTCCAAAGCAGCCCTTCAAATCCCATCTGGGATGTCACCACGTACAAAGCGTCCGCTCGCTCGATCAACCCTGCTGGGTGAACATCTTCACCCAGCACGAAAACTCGGGCACTCCCGTGCATCCTCAACCGGTCGAGATAGCCATGCTTCCGGCCCATCATCACTTCCGGGTGAACCTTGATCACAATCCTGTGGTGAGGGTTCTCCTCCAAAGCACACTCGAGCATGCGGGAAAACGATGCCCCCGAGGCCAATCCGCAATTCACCGAAGCATCGCCTCTTGTCTGATCGACGACCAGGACGAAAGGCTGTCCCCCATCCGATTGCCAGTCGGGAGCGTGGTTGTACTTGGAAACCCGGGCTGCGCACCAAGCCTGACGCAGTTGCTGAGCACGCCGCATATCGTCGTCCGAGATGGGCTCACGAATCAGGCACTCCAGCCGCGAAACCCGCCGCGCGTCATAGTAAATCCCTAGATCATCGACCACCAAGGAATACGCGGGGTGTTGATCACCTAGCCCGAGAGATCGAAGAAATCCATCTTCAAGTGCGATATACGGCAGGCCAAGCGAGCAGGCCAGATCTCTGGCCCGACGCGAAGTGGGTTTCGCCCCCCAGCCCGCGACGGCGGAGTAAGAGATGCCTCGTCCCATACGGTAAAGCACGACCGGCCTCCCGACCAGGGTTTCCAGGAAGCTGATGCGAGCAATTCCGCGGGAAGTGATCGCAATCGTTTCTCGCGATTTCATTTGCACTGCACCGGTACCACGTGGATTTCCGCATCCCGGTACCCTTTTGCGACGGCTTCTCGGAATTCCACCGCTTCCCGGCAAGCCGAGAGAAAACCAAAGGTCATCGTCGGAACCGCCTGTTCGTCGGTCGCCCGGGATCGCACGATTCGGATCGAAGCCGGGTCCTGCACGGCACCGCGCATCACCCGGAATCCCGCGATCGCTGCCTGCCCCTCCCAGTAGCCATTGGCGCCAGTATCGACTGCCAAACAGTCGTCGAACGCGATGCGCCGACTTGAGTCGTAGCGCCCCTCTGCTTCATTCTTGCCGCCCACCACAAATCCTGCCAATCCGCTCCGGCGCACGGTCGATCGAGCAATACTCACGTCCGTCGTGCCATTCGCCATTTTAATTCCGAATGCATGTATATCCGATACTTCGGCGTCCGAGATCTCGACTTGGGACAGCGGATGCCCCGTCAGATCGATCCCTTCCCAAACGTCCGAGATTCGTGCTCCTGAAATGCTGATACGGCTCGGAATGGCGCGTCCGGAGTCGTCCAGGGCATCGGACCCGACGGTAATTCCGTCGGTCTGCCATGCAAGTTCCCGACCGTCCGCCAGACGGGCACGAAGCCGCTCGATGACCGGAGCGATGATCCGGATAGCACGTGACCTCAGAATCTTCATTCCCGTCAGCGGCTCCTGAATGCGAATTCGATGGGAGGCAGGATTAAAGCAGTCCTTCATGGAAATCACCGCGTACGAATTCCAGGCAGTCCTTATCGCTTCCAACGGGATGCCTTCCGTCTGCGCGACGCACGGCGCCCAAGTCATATCGTGGATCCAGAGGTTGCGAAGCTCCATGTTGACCACGTCCGTGAGCTGCACGCCTGAACCCCGCCCATTGCCCGTGACTTCGACATTCGTCAAGCGGCTGTCGACGGCACCATCGATCCAGATTCCCGCAGAGTCGCTGGGGCTGCCCTGGGTCGCGCTCACCCCGCGATCCACCTTCAGATTTTCGAAAACGACGGTCACGGGTTTTCCGGATTCACCGCGCACGAAAAGTGTCCGATCATTCACCCGGCCTTCCGTTCCGTCCGGGGGCGAACCCTGGATGAAGGTCGCGTCACGTAACGTCAAGCTGCGGAAAATTCGAATCGAACCGCGGATTCTATAGGCCCTGCCCTCGCCGTCCAGTGTTGCTCCAGGAGGTAACTGCCCGATCGCCGCCTGAATTTCGCGAGTATCGTCGTGAACTCCGTCGCCAGAGGCTCCAAACTCCATCAAGGTCGCCCCAAACAGACGGAAGGGTGCCAGCAGCATCAAGAGCAACAGGGCGATCGGCATCAGTTCCTCTCCATTCGTTCCGGAAGTCGCCTGCCCATCCAAATCCGGAACCCTAACATCGAGGAATCTCGAAAATCAGTCACTCCGTTTCCTTTCGTCCGCCTCTCGGCGCATTCCTTCCAAAAGTTCGCGCCTCCGATCGGGGGATCCAAGCAGCTCGATGATCGCTTCAACCCATTGCGACCGACTGTTGGTGAGCAGCACGCCGTTGATTCCATTCTTGACCACGCCCGAATACGCCGGCACATCGGAAAATATCCCTACCGCCCCCATCCGTGAGCAATCGAGGTACTTCACGTGGGATCGCGCTTGATTGAAACGAGTATCCAGACAGGGTACCAACCCCACCTCAAATCGTGTCCGGCGCGTATAGTCGAGATAATCGGCCCAGGGCATGGGGTGAACGACGCGAACCCTCGGAATTCCATGGAAAAGCTCCTTAACCCGGTCGGTGCCGATGATTTCGAACCAAACGCCGCTCAGTTTCCGCTGGACTTCCGCCACGACGGGCACCAGCCACTCGATCTCCCACCGGTGAGCCCAGGTTCCATGGTAGAAGTAAGCCGATCCCGACGTCGATGCGGAGCCTATTTCCCCGAGACCACTGGGCGGCCTGACCACGGGATTGGCATACGCATAACGTGCTGCGAGCACCGGCGTCGATACCCAGATTCCGTCGCAGATTTGGGCAAGTATCGGCCTGCTTCGGGCATAGCGCCAGGAAGTCTTCAAGGCGTAGCGAAAGGGCAGCTCCCGTGCGCGAATGGCGGCCGGCAAATCATCATCCAGGAAGTACTTGATCGAGGCGACCGACTTCCGAATCTCGGCCAATCGGTGCAAATGCTTACGCGGCAAGTAGCGCACGATCACAATCTCACAAGTCGAATCAAATTTGATGTCTTCGATCCGAACCCGGCTCAAGTCTTGGTGTTCGGGTTGCGGGCCACCACTGCCCCCCTCCGATGCGCCGAAATAGTAGTCGCAACTTGGAATATGCCCGAACGCGAGCACTACTCTCCTGGACACGGATTGCTCGGAAATGACGTTCCGGGGGACGAAAAGACCGCTCCCGCCGGCAATGAAATTCAGCAGACCGGAAATGGCTCTCCTGAGCATGCCTACTCCCCGCTCAAGTCGACGCCGCGACCCGGCGCCCTGCGGCGTCTGACGCGACCCGCAAAATCGCGGCAGGCGCCGCCAAGGTAAAGTCCGATCGTCGCCGGGCCATATTCGGGTTGTAGAACGGATCCTGGCGTAAGGTCCCGGCCCACCGCAATCGCATCACTCGCGCTTCCAGCTTTGCTCTTAGGCGCGCGAGCAGTCCTTTCGGTCTTCCACGGGTAGCAGATTCATGATGGTAGAGCAAGGCATAGGGCGTCCAGATCACCTTATATCCGTTCTTCCGTAGACGCAGGCAGAAATCCACATCATTGAAGGTCACCCGAAGAAATGTCGCGTCAAGACCACCGATTTGTGTGTAAATTGACCTAGGTGTCAATAGACAGGCGCCGGTAACCGCCGAGAGTTCCTGAGCCACCGCAGCACGGAGACAGTATCCCGGGTCTGTGCCCTCGATTCCGGCATGCAGATGGTTGGCACAGCCGCCATACCCGACAACGTCGCCCGCATGCTGAACCCGTCCGTTTCCGTAGAGCAGTTTGGCCCCTACCGCTCCCACGCCGGGTTGGATGACGTGGCCTACCATCTCGTGCAACCAGTCTGGCGAAATGACTTCCGTGTCATTGTTGAGTAGGCAGATGAGTTCTCCTCGGGCAATTTCGACTGCCCGATTATTCAGATCGGAATAATTGAAATCCCGATCATAGTGAAGCACCCGAATCGAAATACGATCTGTCGACCTTGCCGGAAGTGATTCGAGATAGTTGACCGCCTCCCGCTCGGAACTTCGATTGTCCACGATCAAGAGTTCAATGCGGGGGTAAAGCGTCCGGGTCAATAGACTGTCAACGCATTTTCTGATCAGGGTAGAAGCATCCCGCGTTGGAATGATGATACTCACCAACGGTACTGTCGGCGGCACTTCATAATGCACTCGGCAAACTTCGGAACCAGGAAAACTGAAGGTTGCGCGCCTTCCCATGCGCTGGAAGTGTTCGGCGAGCGAAAGCTCCCTTTGCTCAGGTAGCGGAGATGTCAGAACCTCCTGGCCACGACGATTTCGGAGTACCCTGGGAAGGTGTTGAATGAGCCGCCGGTCGTGCTCGGATTTTTCCGCGATCCTCAACATCAGGTCGAAGAGCACTCCCCGCCTCAAAGGGAAAAAAACTTCCGCGGCATCGATAAGGGCATCGGCTCGGAGCACGACGGACTGACCCACAAAATCTAGCGAATGGTAGTGGACGAGGGACCAGTCAGGTTTGAATCGGGGCTGGGATCTCAATCCTTCGCCGTCGAGCGAATCGTCGTCGAAATAGACCGCCACCGCTTCTGGATGACGATCGATCTTGCGTCGGAGCGACGCGAAAGCACTGGGAGTCAATCGGTCTCCCGAGTTCAGAAAGAGCACCCAGTGTGATTTGTTCCATTCCCGCGTTCCGCGGGCCAGTTCACCCCGCACCCGCGTTAGGCCTTCCTGGTCGTGGAGATCGACTTGGATCCAGCCCACTTGCCAGATCGATTGGGAGGCGATGGACTTGATCGTTTCATCGACCGCAGCCTGGTCACCGCCATTGGTAATGATGACCAGGAAAAAACGCGGACCCGAACGATTCGGAGCCAATTTCGCACTATTCGAGCTTTCGTTTGCCGCAAGCAGATCGACGGCGCAACACCAGTCACGATAAGCGGCATCCACCTCCGCACGAAGCCCCAAGAGCGGCACCTCAACCCCCACTGCGTGCATGGCGGAATTCGGGAGACGCTGATCCGTTGAACCAGCCTCCCTTAGCCCTCGCTCATTCCGGACGATCAAGCGCAACCTCGTCGCACTCGACCTCGATCAGGCGTTCCGCCTCTGCCACGGTTTGATCCTGTGTTGCCGAACCAGCAAGAGCTTCGGAGGAAGGAGCACTCGCAACCCGCTCGAATACCTGCCCCTCCGTCACATGTTTGAGGAAAAGGCGCATGACGTGGGAAACCCCCTCTTCGGTAACACCTCGCAGATCCTGGGCGAAATACCTGCCGCGGGCGTACTGCCCCGTGATGATTTCAAAGGACGGAAAATAGTGCACCCGATCATGGCGTCGGCATATCATGTCGGCGGCTACCCGCAAGACGGACTTGGAGTAGGTAGTCGCCGAAAGGACATGGGCGCCCGGCTGCGCGGTCGCCATCAACGGCACCGGCGAGACGGTCAGGATAACCTGGGCCCGTTCGTTGATGCCACCGAGGATGGCGAGAAACTCGTCTAGATCTCCGTATACTTCATTGACGTCCTGATTGCGGAAAGCATAACTTCCGGCATCGAAGGTTCCCCCCTCAACGCCTGGGCACAGAGGGAACGCAGCCCCGTCCGCGCGCGAGAGCCAACATTCCGTCAGTCCGAGAGTAAAGACAAAAACGTCAAGGGTTTCAAACATGCGCCGCACGCAGGCCAAATGCTGCTTGCGATCCCACAGCATCTCGTCGACGGAGACATAGCCTCCGGGTTGGACAGTCGGACGAAATGGATCTAGGACCCGCCCATCGCCCTCCACCCAGGCCCCTTCGGAGGGCGAAAACTTGCCATAGGCACGCTTGATTAACTGGACGAGTTGGCGCGCCGTGTAGAGATTCCCATAGCGTGCGGAGAACACCCCATAGTTGTGGTTGTCGCGAACCGCCTGCGGAAGTATCGGATGTCCCGTCTCAGCGACGTAGTAGTTGAATCCGGATTTCTTCAGGTGGCGCGCGATGTGCTGTGCAAAACAGCTCCCGGCGGTGGCGACGCGAGTCTGCGGCCTGATGCGCAATCGGAACTCGCCAACCGGATCGACTTCGGAGTAGTCCGGCACCGCCACAGATCGGCGCCAAAACGCCTTGTCGGGGAGCGCGCGATAGGGATGTTCAGCCACAGGCTTTCCTTTCGAACAGGATTCTCCAGGCGGTCGCCGGAGCAGCCAATTTTTAATATGAGCCCAGCGGGGTGTGGATGCGAGCAAACTTTGCACCTACGCCAGTCAGTTTTTCTTGCGTGCGCGAACGCGGGCGATCAATTGGCGGAGAACGCGCTCGCCGTACTTCGTATTGCCGTGGGTTGCATCGTCCGCATAGTATTCGCGGCCGAGATATCCCCGCTCGTCTAGGGTTCCAGTTGGCGGATCGAGCAGGACGACATCGAACTCCGAACAGATGGATCGAAGAGCCGCAACCTGGGTTTGCCACACTTTCTTGCGCAGTACGGCCGAGGAAATTCCCTTTTCGGCAATCCCCGACTTGGCAAAATCCGTCTCATGCCGCCTCATGATGTGCTCGCTATCCTCTTTGGGCGGGGGCGGAATGAGGTGCACGACCTCGCAGCCGGCAGCCTCGCGCAGACTCTTCAATCGTGCGCCATCCTTATTTCTGATTCCCCGATCGAGCGTTTCGAATAGCTGCCCATAGGGGATGAGCGTAGAGGATTCGTCCGGAAGACCCTCGGATTCTCCGGGAAGCAACACATCAAACCGATCAGGGTGCTGAATCAGCGAAAACGTCTGATGCTGATTTCCGCCTATGGTCGAAACCACCAAGTCGTCCTTGCCCAACGAGGCTGCCAATTCGCACACCGCGGACTCGGAAAGATCACCGATTTCCTTTCCGTTCTTGGCTTTCGAATAGCGGTACGCTTCGACCGCGATCTCGGGGTCGACGAAACGCCCACGGGCAAGAGCTCGCTTGATGGCATCCGTATGGCTATCGCCTACCACGACAATTCGAATCATTCCCATTGCATCGCCCCCTTCCGGGCCGGACTTTCCCAATGACAGAACCCATGCGCGCGCAATCTTGCCTCCCTCACCCCATCATGTTTCGCGCCCGCAGTTCCGCGTTTGCGGCAGCTAACCTATCTTCGGGCAGTGGCTGATTCTTGACCCAAGCGGCGAACCGAGCCATTCCCTCGGATAAGGCCACGCTCGGTGTGTAGTGCAAGCGCACGCTAAGCTGCTCGATTTCGGCAAAATTGTGCCGGATATCGCCTATGCGGTACTCGCCGGTCACGATCAGGCGCGGTGTGGCATCGAAGGCAAGGCTGAGTTGCTCAGCAATCTCGGCGACAGTACTGCGCACACCGGTTCCGACATTGATCACCGCGCCGACCTTCCCTTCGGCTGCCACGGCACGCGCGAAAGCCCGAGCCACGTCCTCGACATGGACAAAGTCGCGGGTCTCCCTACCATCCTCGAAAATGGGTAGATTTTGCCCCCGGCGGACGCGCGTGGAAAAAATTGAAAGAATCCCCGTATAAGGGTTATTGAGCGACTGTCCTTCGCCATAAACGTTCTGAAGTCGCAAGATGGCGTGATCAACACCCAGCGCCCCACAGGCAATCCGCACCAGTTCTTCCTGCGCATACTTGGTTGCGGCATAAATCGACGCTGGCTTGGCAGGATCGTCTTCCCGCGTGGGGACCGGGGAAAGCTCGCTGCCACAATTCGTACAAACGTGCTCCCAGCGCCCGGCCGCTAAGTGCTGTTTGGCGCGTGCCTCTGGATACCGCCGAAGCTCCGGAGAACAACAGGTGCAGACAAAGGCACCCTCACCGTAAATTGATCGGCTGGAAGCGAGTACGACTCGCTGTACATCGCAGCCTCTGGAATTGGCCAAAATATCGAGGAGCAGGGCGGTCCCGCCGGCATTCACCGAATTGTAGTGGGCAATCTGATACATCGATTGCCCGGTCCCCGTTTCGGCAGCCAGGTGGACAACCGCCTGCACCCCCTGAAGTGCCGCCTCCAGGTCGCTACGGCAGGTGGTGGAACCCCGCAGTAACTCGATTTCTGGATGCTGCAACCAGTCCAGATCGCGTGGAACCTGACCATGCACCTGGGGCGACAGGATATCGAGAATCCTGACTCGATGCCCTTCCCCGATCAACTCGCGAACCAGATGTCTTCCGATGAATCCGGCTCCGCCGGTAATGAGTACATGCGCCATGCTTAAATCCTCAGCGTCGCGATTTTGGTGGAACTCGCATCAATTGACCAGCGATCGCAGTGCTGGGCAGGCAGCATCGACGTAAGACAACATTCTCTCCCAACTCCCCAGTTCGCGAATCGCACTGGGCGTCCGCTCGTGAAAGCCCCCATAGAAGCCGCTCTTGTAGCGCCCCCTGCCTCCCTCCCTGGCCGCCCCCTCGGTGAGCCAGGACTCGAGAAGCTCGGCTGGCGAAATTCCGAGGAGTGCTGCAACGGCTGAGAGAGCAGGTTCAGGGTCGGCCATGAGCTGCTCGTAATTGAGGAGCACCTGCGGCGCATCCCCTACTCCCGCGAGCGCGTTTTGGTAGTAGTTGACGTGCTGAAAATACGTCAGCATATCCCCTGCCTCGAAGATAGGGATGGACCCGGAAGTTTCGATGAAGCGCCAGACGATGTCCTCGATCTGGCGAGCCGGCAACTCGAGAAAAGCAAATTGCGAAAACAGCGCACCATCGGGGATCGACGGGAGTCCGAGCAGATCGACGAAAAAACGTTGCGCGCGTCCGTCTTCCACCCAGGCAGAAGCAGCTTCGGGTCTTTGATAGAGCATCCTGCTGTAATCGATGGCGCTGTTCAGAACACAGAAAGGATTCCGGAGCATGTAGATGTAGGCACACCCGCGTCCCGAGAACAGATCCACGCTTCCCCTGTCCAGTGCATCGGCAAGCCGGGCCAGGGAATCCGGCTGCTTGCGTAGCTTGCGCGCGAAATCGCCTATGGTGTGATGGGTTTTGATCAGCAGTCGGCCATCGGGCGGCGCTCCAATCCGGAAATTATGCTTCCCTCCACCCCATTCGACAATTTCCCCCCTGTCCTTGCCCGCCCCCCGAAGCCAACGGTCAAGAATATTCGGCAGCGCCGTACTGCCGGTCTTCGGATAACTTGCGTAGAAAACGATCGCGGATTCTGCCAATTCGATCTTGGGACTCATTGATCAATTCCTGCCCGGCGCTTGCACCAAAATGATACCCGTCATGCCGATGCCATGATTTCCAGGGCGCCCGCATGGGAGGGGGCGATTTCCAGGGCGCGCCTGGCAGCTTCAATACCCTCCGCGGCTCTGCCCATCTTGATCAGTTGGGCACCGAGCCGCCAGTGGTAATCCGGTTCCCTGGGATTGAGCCGACTGGCCTGAACAAACATGTCCAGAGCTTCCGCGTCCATCTTCACGCGCGCGTAGCCCAGGCCCAGCTTGTAAGTGGCGCGAGGATTATCCGGACTGAGTTTCTTCGCCACAGCCAACTCCTTGATGCCCTCCTTGGTCAACTTGGCGCGCAGAAACGCAACGCCGAGGTTCAGTCTGACCTCGAATTCCGTCTCCGTGTCGAGTGCGGCTCCGTAGCGATACAGAAAACTGGAGTAGACGGCCACTGCGCCTTCGTAATCGCGGGCTGCGGCGGCCTCCTTTGCCTTGGCAAGGAGCGTTGATTTATTGCTCGGCGCCAGACGAGTTTCCGCAACGCCTTCGGGACGGACGGAATCTATCTGTTGATTGGCGCCAGTGACGTAACCCCCGACGACTGTAGACATGATGAACGCCACCGTTTTTCGCGTCACATGAATATTATCGAGTTCATACGCAATGTTTCGGTCCGACAGGGTGACAATTTCGAAGCTCGGGAAATAATCGACGTTGGCATGTTTCCTTGCAAAGGCTTCGGCTGCTGCCCGCTGAACCGCCTTGCTATAAGTATTTGCGATCAGCGCATCCTTGCCCGTGAATGTCGCCTTGAAGGGGACCGGGGAAACGGTGATTAGCATCTTGAAATCGGGATGGCCATGCCGTTCAAGCAATTGATGAATCCGCTCGAGGGACTGCACGATTTCCTCAAAATCTAGGACGTGCAGTTGAAACCGCTCCGGCTCCGCACTGAGGGCATATTGCGGCGGCATGCCATTCAGGTAGAGGTCGTTCGCCGTGTCGTACCAGGCCTCAGCCAACCCCAGGGTGATCACCACCACGCGACATTCCGGGATACGTCGCATCAATCCCGTTACCATTGCCCTGCGCTCGATCACGCGCTCGAGAGACGCCGGCTTTAGATTGGGCACCATCTGGGCGTCGTGCCATAACCCGTCACCCCACTGCAGGAAGAAACGCTCGCTTTCCGGCAGTGGATCCTTGAACGCCCAGCGCAATTCATTTTCCATCGAATGGACGCTGTACTTGTTCAAGATATCGTTGGCTGTCTGCGATAACCGCTCCTCGGCAGGTATGGCGATGCTCAGGGCGGGTACGGCAAATCCGAGTTCTGAGAGGTACTTTTCGATCTCCCTCGCAAAACAGGAGCCGATTGTAAAAATCCTATCCTGCGTGGAAAAGGAGAATTTGGGTTGAAGCGTTACCTTCGCAACCCCCTTAAGCCTCGCCTCCGATGCCCGGCCATCCGGCCATCGGGAATCGCGGTTGGAACGAAGATTGGTCGACGCTTCGGCAGCGGAATAGACAGCTAATGGCATTTGAACCTCCGCAGTGCATTTCTCACAATAAAACCTTTGGGGGTACCCCGACGGGATCAACCCCCTGACGGAAACAAATATCGGTCCGCAGGCGGGATTTCAAGCCTTCCGCCCTGACCGGTCCCCGGAGATCCGGAACCATCTCCGGGCATTCTCTTGGGGCCGCCGGCCGGGAAAGCCCATGGATCGCGGCAGTGGGCACCCACGGCACCGGAATCAAGCTTAGAGACGTTGCGCGCAAAACCCCATTCGCGCTGCCTCCTTGAACCATTCATCCGAAAAATCAACGTCCTGATATTCGATGAAGTAGGGTCCGCCCACAGTCCAGTGAACATTCTTGACGTCGGCCGGAGGCTCCGCATACTCCCCGACCAGCCAGTTCCAACGAATGTTGAGATCGCCGATTTCATCGTCCTTCAACCAGTGAAACCGATGAAGGTCCATGGCGGTCGCATGATTCACGTAATCCGTGGTGACGACGCGATTGGCGGGATGGGCGCAATTCCACAGGACGACGGAGGACCAGTTCTTGCGCGGATACTTGTATTGTCGGGTATTCAGAAACTTGACCTCGTCGCGCGGCTCATAGTCGTGCTTGACGACATAGACCGCCTTGCCGGGATCCTTGTCGACCTCGGCGAAAATATCGTTGATATCGGTGCGCAACATCATGTCGCAATCGAAGAACACGCCGAAACCCTGGTAATCGCACAGATACGGCACGAGGAAGCGGGAGAACGAAAACTCGTTCGACTGTTTGGCATCCCGTTCCCGAGTATAGATTCCACGCAGGTTGGCAAGGTTGACAGGAACGATGGCTACCGGTCTAGAGGCCTGCCGGAGTATCGAGTGGGCCATGGTGTGCCAGGCCACGCTCTCAACCTTGTCAAAACCGATAAACACCTTGATTACGTCTGCACGCACTTCGTACTCCCCAAGATTTGAATGGACAACAATAAACCGCGAATACCACCAGCAACAAAATCAACATCCTTCTCTCCAGCTAACCTAGCCGCGACACTCACTGACTCCCCCGCTCCAGGTGAAGCTTGCGGGCTTGACCGATCATCCCCTCGACCTGGCGCTTCAACCTTGCAAGCGAGTATTTTTCGGAAATCTTCTCCTGAGCCCGCAACACCATCCGGTAGCGCTCTCCGGGTTCGTCGGTAAGCCTCGTCAAGGCCTCGTACCATTCGCCTTCGCTTGAGGCCAAAATCCCGCAACCCTCGCTGCAGCAATCGTCGTACACGGTACCGCGGCTAGCCACCACGGCCGCACCGACCGAGGTGTATTCGACCCACTTGGTGTTTGCCTTCATCAGGTTGAAAGGAATGGGGGTCAATGGGCAGATTCCGATATCCCAGCGATATTTTGCGAACTCGTTGAGAAAATCCCCGTAGTTTGCAATGCGCGGCGCATGAACGACCCGGTTTCCGAATTCCCCAAACTCCGGCGGAGCTGGGATCGAGCCAAAGAATTCGAAAGTCACTCCGGGATGTTCCCGGAGGTAACGGACCAAGGCTGCAGTCACAACGCTGAGATTGTGGGCATGATCCGCACTGGCCATATAGCCGATCTTTCGAACCCGGCGATCTTCCGCCACCGCGAGCACTTGGCCCGAACAGTAGATTTCCCCGCTGACGATCGGCGAACTCACAGCGAGTTCACGTAATCTCACGCTCAGGCGCGCTGTTGAGCAGTAAACCAGATCGACCCCGTCCAGAAGCTTACGCACCGTGTTGAGGCGCCCGGTTTCGTTGTGGTGCCGATGCTTTCCGACTCCGATATCGACCGGAATGTGGAGGAGGTCATCGTCGATATGGTAGAGGGTAGGGATATTCAACTTCCCCGCCAGATACAGAAAGGTATTGGCAAGGGGGCCGCTGTAGCGGCAGAAAACAAGCACCGTGGGGTGAAACGCCGCAATGCGTTTCTCGAGCTCGCCGATCGTGTCGTCGTGGGCAAGACTGTCTTTGAAGGTTTTTCTGATTTCCTCCTCGGTAATCAGACAGTAGTGCTTTCTTCCAACCTGAAAATCATCGGCCAGGGGTTTGATGAAGCTCAATTGGAGCGTGGGGACAAAGGCATTTGCAACAAACAGAATACGCTCCCCCTCGCTGACTTCTGGCGCTAGGGCCGGAACGAAGGTGCGCTCCGAATCGAGGAGACTTGCGTAGCGGGTATAGACTTCCCCGGGAGCGACCAGCAGTTGCTGAGCCTTCAGGAAAGCGTCCTGCTTTTCCAGAAACTGCCCGGGATTCTCGCGGGCAGCCCGATCGAAGCCCAACCACTCCTCAACGGTGGAAATGCGCGTCAGACCGCTGTAATTTCCGAGATCGATGACGCTTCCTTCGTCCTGCCACACCGCAGTCGGGATCCCCGCTAGGACCATGTCGATCAAAATCGATGAAGGCGCTGAAATTCCGTAGCTAAATCTAGAAAGATCGGTCTTGTAGATGGGCGCATTGCTGAGGACAACGTTTTCGGCCAGTTCGACCTTGTTTTTCAGGATATATTGGCCCCCGGGATGGGGACGCAAGGCAACCTTCCTTCCCGCCGCCGCTAGCGCACCGCAAAATCTACCAAATATTTCAAGGAAGTCAGTCTTGAAATCCCCCGCCACGTTGAGTCGGGGAGAATGCATGTTCTCGCAGACCAGCCCCATTTCCGCGCCGCCGATCGCGGTACCTTGGGCAGGCCTCTGCTGAAGCGCGGCCGTGGGGCCGGCGACGTAGAGTTTGTGCCGCTGCGAGGGCACGACGGATGTCAGGCGCTCCGGACTCGCCCAGCCGCAGATGACATCGGCGGCGAAGGTGATGTTGCGCCCATGGGCGAGATTCTGGTCCCGGCTCTGCAGGAAACCCACACATTCGAACCCGTGCTGGAGGGTGACGCGCACAAAGCTGCTCGGGGTCGCCCGAAAGAGGTCATGGACGGGCGTGTGGGCTGAAAGGTGGGACTCGCTCGCGGCAACGATAACCCCGGACTTTCCGTAGAGTTCAGTCAGCGCGTCCTGCGCATGATCGAAGAACACCACCTTACAGGCCGTCTCCTCGGCAATTTCGCGCAATTCTTGCTGCCAAAGGCCGGACTTGTCCCGCTTGCAGAACGCATCCGTCACCAGGAACATCGTCCTGCGCTTCAGCCCGTGCGCAGCCAAATGGACCAGGGGCCGCAGGATGTTGATGTCCTGGAGCAGGTTTACCACAAAGATCACATGACCGCTCTTCATGCAGCCCCCGCAACGCACTCCTGGGCTTCACCGTAACGGGCGTGCCAAGGAATATTCTTGTTCTGCTCCGCGAAGACGCAGCAAACTTCCGGAAACAGGCGCTCAAGTACCGAGACAACGCTTCCCATAACTTCCGGATATGCGGCCGTCTGGCACGCCAGGGAGGGATGCCGCGCGAGCGCCAGTCCCTTTGGCGCCAGGTCGGGAGCGATCTCGGCGGACCTGAGCACCTGGTATTCGGTATTCAGGATGGTTCCGAAAGGAATCAGTTTCCTCTGCAGCGCTGGCGAAAGTGCCCCCGCGACCTTTCCGGACAGCAAAACGTCGTAGCCCCGGCCGTCCGCCTGAGGGTCGAAACGGATGTCGTAATTGAGGCTGGCGCCGGCAAAGGGGCTTGCCACCGAATATGCGCCGAGCTTCTGCGCCAGTTTGTGGATATCGCCGAGCGTATCCTTGCCGTGAATCACCGCAATCCGCTTCGCTACAGCAGGAGAGGCGATCGGTCGCCGAAGGTGCTGGAGGAAACCTGCCAGCCCGGAAGCTTCCTTGCCGGCATCGGCAACCTGGGAAAGCTTCTGCAGCAATTGGGGCACCGTTGCCTCGCGCAGGGCGAGGTCTCCCGACTGCAAATCGTCTACGAACTGCCTCGAGTCTCGGTAAATGAAGGGTGAAAGGGCAGCGTACAGCGGGAACCCCGGAGAAAGCACCTGCGTTCCCGAAGCGAGCGCGGAGACCGCGCGGTTGAGCGACTTGGCAATGCTGAAGGGCTGGGAGTTAACCGGCAGAAAGCCCAGAAGGCTTCGCGCCAGCAGTTCGCGCTCTCCTTCTTCCGTCCATTCATCGATCCGGTACGGAGTGGCGAGCTGGCGCACCGCCGCCAGCGCTGCCGGAGTCAGCGCCCTGCGGTTAGTCAGGATATCGAGATGGATTTCATAGCCCTGGCCCCGCAACCGGTCCAGTTCTCCGCCGTAGGCCACGAGATCATGGAGGCCAACAGGGAAGCTAGGGTTGTCCCCCATGCCGAACCACGCGACCGATAGCCGGCGCGAGTCCCGAGCCACGGCCCATTTGCCCCGCACCGCCTCTACCAGCCGATCACCATCGATCCCGGGCCCCGGATCGTTCATGACATGAATCGGCAAGTCCGATCGATAGGGACCGGCCACTGCCGCCATGCGAGCGGTCGAGCAGAGGATGAAGGAACAATGGCCCAGCATGGCCCGCAGCCAGTGGCGCAGCCGGATGAAGCGGCTGTCTTGCCGCTGGCTGAAGTAATCGTCGAACAGGTCGACGCCGACGAATTTCCCAGCAGCCGCGAGATGCATTGCGGCCAGCGGAGCCCGAGCGTCATAGCACTTGCTGACCAGGAAGACATCGTGCTTGCGGGACTGAGCTTCCGTCAGCGACTGAATGGGGATGAGTTCGAGCGAGTGTCCCAGCGCCTTTAACGGTTCGGCGATCCGATCATAGCGAATGCGCACACCCGCCTGTTCTTTCTGCTTTTCGGAGGGAATGAGGACGGCAATCTTCATCTCATTCAGCCCAATCTGATCGAGACGGAGCACAGTTCACCGGTAGTGGCCCCCTGGGGACAGTAGCCGGCCAGCGAGTGTCCGCCGGCGATGGTTCCCGGCGAGCCCGCCCCGTGCCATTCGACAGTGACCAGCGAAGTCATTGCATTGACCAGACCCTTGGCGGCAAATTCCGCACCGAGGCCGGAAAGAGAATAGGCGCGCGTACCCTCGTCGCTATCCGGCCGGTACTCCCGGAATTGAGCCCAACGACCCATTTCAAGCATGACCAGGGCCTCTCCAGCGCTTACCACGGGATAGAGGTCCGCAGGAACTTCCATCCGTGCTTCCAAGGTACACAGCTCTCCCCCGTCCGCGCTCCGACGCCAGACGGGCATGAACCCGGAAAAGACTGGGCAGACTCCCGTTTTGCCTGCTCCCACGATGCTCCGAATCAGCACACAACTCGCGGTGGCAACTTGGCCTAGCTCCAGGACGCCTGACAGCACAGCCAGAGTCCTCGGATCGTGAAGAGTAACGGGCCTTCCGACCACCAGGACGTTTTCCGCGAACCCGGATTTCTCCAGGCCGGTGAAGGCACAATCCAGCCAGGCGTCCTGATCGGTGGCACCCGTTGCGGAAATCACTGCCCAGGAATTCCCAAGATAGCGCTCCAGGATTTGGCGTGCATCGGGGGAAACTTCTTCTGCGGGGGCCGCTACGGTCACCCCGTCGAGAATCACGTCGCGCTGGAGGGCCAGCGATTCGAGCAGCGCAGGCAGAACGTTCGCCTCACAGGCCGTGGAAGTCAGCACGGCACGCACCCGCCTTCCCGCGGAAAGGTGCTGGGGCCACGGAGCGTCAGGCGCGATGGGAGCGATGAATTCGCTTGGTTGCCCCTCCGCGAACCCTGCTTCGGCAATGACTTCCGGAATCGGCGAAGCCGATGCAGGTTCGGCACCTGTAGCGCTCGACCCGAATCCGGTCACGAAGGGGTGTCGACTGCGGGTTGCGAACATTCGCCACTCCGGCGCTCCCATGAGCTCCGGATAGCGAATCGTCACTTGATCCCAAGGCGCACTACCCCCAAGGGAATCTACCGGGGTGCCCGCCACGAGCCCGTCTGACACCGCGCACGCGATCAGGGTTCGAATCGTCGGATAGGCGGCCGCAGGACACACGAGCGCCCCCCCGACCGTAGCAGCCTCGCGCGCGGGCGCCACGCCAGGCGGACAGCCGAGGAGTTCGTCCCAGTACGCCGCCACACCGGCGTCGGCGCTTCGCGACGGCCCCCAGTATTCGAGACGAAGCTTAAAGGCCGCTGCGATCCACTCCTGAAAATCCGGAGAAACTAGAATCTCCGACCCTAGTGCATCGGTCGTATCCACCAGGAGTCGCGACCTCTTTTCCTGCTCCGAATCCACCCGCCGGCCAAGGAATTCCAGCGCAAGTTCTCGGGAGTGGCGACGCAGCACATCCATTTCCCCCCCAATCGCAGTCGCTCGCCCAAGCTCGCCTTCGTGGATCCCGCCGGGACAAAGAGAGGGAAAGGGGATCAACGAAACATCTTTCGCCCTACCATCACCAGTAGAAATGACCAGCAGTATTGGCGCATAGGGGTTGATGAGGGCCAGTGCTGCAAACTGGGGCGCAGGCCCCTGCAGCGGCGCTTCGCCCACTAGGACCAGCCTACTCGACTCGTGAGCGGCAAATTGATAGCCGCGGATCACGCGAAGCGCATCGGAACCAGAAAAGTCACCGTCCAGACGCAAGTTGAGGTCCCTCGAGTCGGCGTACCAGAATGTCGGCTCCAGCCCTTCGACCGTAAAATCCAGAAGGGCAATGTCTTCCTCAACCTGGCCCGCCCGCCACATGCCGTCTCCCTGGTACCCCCCGAAGTCGTCCGGCACTGTGCCGGCCAATACGCAAAAAGCAGAAATCGTCCGCAACCAGTGGGCGGGGAGCGATTCGGGCGCTCCCTCCAGCCGGGCGATTGCCAACCCACCGAGCGTCCAGCGATCCGACCCCTTCAGCTGGGAAAGGTCGATTTGCGAAGCCCAAACCGGCCTGGATCGAGGTGGGTCCGATTCGAGGAGGAACGGTTTGACGGCCTCATCCCCGGCTTTTACCGGAAGGCCCCCCGCGCCTGGATTGCCGGCAATCGTCGTCGGCCCCTTCCGAAGAGCGCCCTCTCCAGGCGGCCCCTTCGGTCTCTCCGGTGGAGGGAGGGCAGCCGTCAAGCGACGTTTTTCCTGCCTCCCATAGCGTTCGAAGTGCAGGAGCGGATTCATGCCGGAAGCCCGAACATCGGAATGGCACTCCAGATAGCCGCGACTGGAAAACTCGGGGCCGGGATCACGCCCTTCCTTGGCACCCCAACGCACGTAGTGCAGTGCCGGATCAAGGTCCGCCTTGCGAACATCGGGATAGCGCCCGAGGTACCAATCCGCATCGAAGAGCGAGCTCCTCGCTACGGCCATCACCTCCTCCTGCATTTGGCGATTCGCCTGGGAAGGCAACAATCCCCGCCAAAAGCCAATTGCGGTCGAAACCTTGCGCTGCGCCCACCATCCCCAGCCCGCTGCAATCCGATCGAACTCAGTTTGAAGCGCTTCATGCTTGCGCTTGTTGATATCGCGTTCGTGAAGCAAGGCATCGCGCTTTCGCCGCGTCTCGAGATACTTGGATTTAAGGACCTCTGCCTCCCTACGGGTAGACGCGCATTGCTCCCTCAGACGCCCCACTTCCAGGGCATGCTCGCCGCGGATCAGCCCCAGTTGCTCTTCGCTGCGAACCTTCAGAGCCTCCTGCTCCAGACGCTGGGCTTCCGACACGTCTGCAAACCGGCGGCGCTCGCTCTCCAGGCTTACGCGGAGTTCTGCAAGTTCCACCATAGCCTGCCGATGCTTGGCATCCGAGACTCGAAGTGCCTCCTCGGACTGCTCCTGCGCCAATCTGCCGTTCACGGAAACATGGGTCAACTGCGCAAGAGCCTCTCGGTATCGGCCGTCGAGCTCCCCATTCAAGGCTGCAAGCTCTTCCCGCTGCAACCGAAGCCTCTCCAATTCGACAGCCAATTCCTTCTGGGCGAACTCGCTCAGCTCCCAGAGGCGGCTCCTTTCGGCAAGCTGCTCTTTCGCCAAGCGTCCCTCGGCAACTGCCTGGACGGAGTTCCCCAGCACCTCCCGGTAGCGTCCCTCCAACTGGTCACGGGACAATACGAGTTCGTCGATGCGTGAACGTGCACGACTCAATTCGGCATCGCGGTCCCGTAGCGCCAGTTCCCGTTGGTCGCACAGGCGAATTCTTTCGGCAAGCTGCTCCTTCGCCAGACGCCCTTCGGCGATCGCCTCAATAGATTGGCCTAGAACTTCGCGATAGCGATCTTCGAGCCGAGTACGCTCCGCGACGAGACTGGCTTCGAGGACACGAGCCTTTTCAAGCTCGAGTTCTAGCGCCTTCCGAAGACCTTGCTCCCGTCGCACTTCTCCCTGCTGAAGCGCCAATACCTCGCGAACCTGCTGCTCGCTGACGCGTGCTGCTTCCGCCAGGGCTTCGTGGCGGTACCTCGCCTGGATTGCTTCCGGAAAATCGGCTTCCAATCGAGCGATCCGCTCGGCTTGCTGATTGGCCAAAGCCTGCTTCTGCGCGAGATCCTTGGAGGTCTTTCCCAGATCCTGCTCCAGCCCATCGGTCTTCTTTCGCAAGCGCCGCAATTCGTCGAACGCCTTTTCGCCGGCCGCGCAGAATCCCTGGATGGACTGAGGGATCGCGTCAAACTGACCACGCATGTAGTCAAGGGCGGGAAAGTCCGAAGGGGATTCGGATTCCAGTGACCAGCGCCGAAAGATGCCATAGGCGTTGCGGACCCACTCCGGCAAGTTGAAGTCATGAAGAGCTACGGAATCCGAAACCTCATGGTGGCGCAGCTTGGGTCTTACCAACTCGCTCGCTTCTGAATCGGAGCGCAACCCCTTATCCAAACCCTTCAGGCCCGCTTCGGAAGCAATTTTCTTCAGCACCGCTTCAAGATTTTCAAGGAGCGCACCATAGCTCGAAAAAGACCTTGCGAGACCGCGTGAAGCAATTTCCATGTCCAGTTGGTAGCGGAGCCAGAGCAGCAGCCCCATGGCCTGGGGCATAGCGTTCCGCTGCTCAAGGGATGCGGCGATCTCGAGAGGATTCCGTACCGGACAGACGACCACCGGGCGAACCGAGAATCTCTCGAAGACCTGAAGCCAGAAGGGAAGCAGCCGGCAGAATCTGGGATCTTTAACGACGACGGAGCGGGCACTGCCGAACTCCATCTCAAGCAAATCGACGGCCTCATCGCGCAGAGCTGCGAACTCGGCAGGGGCGATGACCTCGAGACGCAGTGGAGACCAGGAACGCCAGGAGGCGTTCGCCGCCTGGAAAACCTTGTCGTTCAGGCGATTGATGTTCGGAGATTCCCAGTACCCTGCTTCGTTTGCGCTATTGGCCGGGAGCAAATTCTTCGGAAGTGCGTAGCCACACTCCGACAGAATTCGGGTCAGGGAAGAAGTTCCCGACCGGTGCATTCCGGCAACGACTACGGCGACTTTTCCGTGTTTGGCGGTTCTTTTCATCATAAAACGCAGAGAGGCCGGGGGCCTACAGGCCGAGGACGACCTTAGCCGATACTGCAATCTGGTAGATGATCTGGGTCAAATCTTTCCAAATTTGCCTGGACTTGACGTCGATGCGCGGCAGCACCAGTACCTGATCCCCAGGCTGAACCAGTTCGCCGCTCGACAGACTAAATCCGCTGCTGTCAGCATTCGCCTCCGAGAAGCTCCCATCCTGCTTCGCAACAACCACCCGAGAACCATCGGCATTCTGGGTAAACCCGCCAGCAAGCCTGATGTAGTCCTCCAGCACGAGATTGCGCTGATAGGCGATTGCAGTCGGGAAGAGGACCTCGCCGCCGACGAGAACCAAGCCATCCTTCACCGGAATACGGATGACGTCGCCGTTTTCGAGGAGCAGGCTTTCCTTGGAGTCGCTCTTGGCAATAATGACCTGTCCGACGCCTTCAATTTTCTTCGCGCGCTCGATCCATTGAAGAATGAGATCGGCCTCGTCCTTTCGCAGTCGCGCTTCGTCGCTCGTCCCCGATCGTGCCGTCAGCGCCGCAGTCTCCAGACTGCGCAGGGAAGTCTTGAGCAACTGGGTTTGCCGCTCCCGAACGCTCACCCGGAATAACTGTAGGCTTCCCTGCTCGGAACGTTCGGAGTACTGGATGCGCGCCAGGAGGTCGCCGAGACGCGCTCCATAGGGCAGAACGAACTCTTGATTGCTCTGGTGCTCGCCTTCGACGCGCACCGTGATGGTCCCCGGTTTTTTGTCCGATGTGAATTCCAGTTCGTCGCCATTCTGGATGGCAACCCGCGATGCTTCGGTCAGCGGGAAATACTCGACATTCTTCAACTTGTCTGAATTCCGGACGATGCGCACATGGTTGGCTGAAGGAAACGGCTTCGCCAGAGAAATCAGGTCCGCTACGGTACGACTCTGGTCGGAAAATTCAAACTGCTTGGCGTTCGCCACCAGACCCGAGACGCGAATTCCATTCTGCCGCGCCTGAACCAGGATGACGTCCCCCTCGCTCAGTTGCACCAGAGGGATCTGACCGTAGAGCATGAAATCATAGAGATTGAGCGTCGCTCGCACCATGTCCCCGCGCTTCACCTGGACATTCAGGAATGAACCCCGGCCCGGGTCTATCCCGCCGGCCTGATCGAGGTAAGACAAGACGCTATCGAGACTTGTCCCGTTATACAGACCCGGGCGATTGACGTATCCACCCACGAAAACCCTGACCGGCTGAGCGGCGGCCAAACTTGCATAACAAAACACGTTGGCGCGGAAAACCTTGCGTACCGCGGATTCGACGGTCCGTTGCAGGTCGTTGTTTCGCACGCCGAGAACGGATACAGGTCCGACGTGCGGAATGAAGATATTGCCCTTCGGATCCACGACGAGCATCCCGTCGAACTCGAAACCGCCCCACAATCGGAACTGTATCTTGTCGCCCAGCATGACGGCATAGTCTTGATTGAATCGCAGAGCCCCCTGTCGTGCAAAGGACCCGGTAAAGAGGTTGGCGCCGAAGACATCGCTGCCCCGGTTCGCAGCGTAATCGGCAAGTTGCGGCGCTGTGGGCGGCATGAGCCCGGCGGAGTCAGTCCCCATGTCGCCACCACTGGGAGAACCGGGTACGGCAATCTTGCGATCCACGGGAATTCCAGAGAGTACGCCCCCACCCTCCACGCTCTGAGCCGGCGGACTCCCCAAGCCCACCGATTTGCGAAGGGCGAAGCTTTCCTGGCCCTGCACGAGTCCTGCCATGCAACAGAATACGAAACAAAGAAGTCTCAGCTTAACCATGAATCAATCTCGGTGATCTCGGATGATAGCCATCACGAGGTGAAGGATGCCGGCAGCCAGGAATGCCAGGATGGCGAAGAGAGACACGTTGTAGAAACGACGCGGCTCAAGCGGATACTGCGGAAGGGTGGGTGCCTGGATGACGGCAATCTTCTTGAGTGTCCGCACAGCATCGACCCGCCCCTTCTCTAGGGCGGCGAGGGCCGTCTTGTAGGTATCCTCGGCAAACTTTGCAGCAAGTTCGAGGCGCTGATATTCCTCGACAGTGCGATTGAGCGTGGCATTTTTGGGTGAGGTCAACCGCGCCTGCTCTTCGGCGATCTGCCGCTCGATAGCCTTGATCTGAAGTTCGAGCTCCACGACACCCGGGGCGGACGGACTCAAATATCCCAACATGACAGTGCGCCGCGCTTTGAGGTCGATCAATTGAGCTTCCAGCCGATTGACCGTGGCCAACAGGGTCTCCGCCAGTGCCTGTGGCGAAAGCATGCCCTTCGTGTTCTGGAACGCAAGCAATTGCTGGCGCGCGCGCAGGGCCTTCTCGGCCACCTCGGAAACCTGCCGTTCGAGGAAGGCGACCTGGTCCCGCGCCATCGCATGCCCAAGTTCGTTCATGTAGCGCTCGCCTTCCTCGACAAGACCCAAAGCAATCTGCTGGGCGACCCCCGCATCGTAGGCCTGAGCCTTGACGATCAGCACGCCCGAATAGTCGTCGTACTCCACCGTCGTTCGTGACAGAAAATGTGTGTGAAACCACTCCAGCGCCTCGTCTTTGCTCCACATCCGCGAAACGATGTCCCGACTCGAATCGCTGTAGTGGGCACGCAGGTTAAGTCGCTTGTCCAGCAAAACGAGCGAATCCGTGGATAGCAGATAGCTACGGAGCAGGAGTTGATCCGCGCGCTCCCCATTCTGGGCGCCCGACAACAGCGCTCCGAACGTGAGAGCGGGAACCGAGATGGCATCGGTTCTTTCGATCACGATCTGCGCCTCGGAAACGTAACGATCCGAGGCGACCAGTAGCCAGTAGAGTGCTGAAAGCAGGCTGAGGACCAGGGCGATCGAAGCGATCCTGTGGCTACTCAGCACGCCCAGGATACGGTTGTTGCCAATCTGAATCATTTCTTTCCCATTGCCAGCTGATGCCTCGCCGTCATTCGCCCACACTCTCGCGGTAATTGCGAAGGGCATCTTCAAGGGCGTCAAACCAGTAGGCGCGGCCCCCATGAAGCCAGATACCCGATTTACAGAACTTCCTCAATGTCCCTTCGCTGTGCGAAACCATGATCAACCCGGAACGATCCGCAAGCTTTTGAAAGCATGCGGCCGCCTTACGGCGAAAGCCCATATCGCCCGCGGAGGTCACTTCGTCTGAGATATACACGTCAAATTCGAAAGCCAGCGAAATACCGAACTTGAGTCGTGACTGCATTCCAGACGAATAAGTCTTGACCGGTTCGTCAAAAGCTTCACCGATTTCCGCAAAATCCTGAATGAAAGCTATCTTCTCTTGAATGACCGAATCATGCCCAAGGACGCGACATACGAATTTTGCGTTCTGGCGCCCGGTAAGCGATCCCTGCAAGCCGCCGATCAACCCCATGGGCCAGGAAACCCTACAATGCCTTTCGACGCTCCCACGCGTTGGGAAATCGCTGCCCCCGATCAAGCGAAGCAGGGTCGACTTGCCGGAACCATTCGCCCCGACGAGGCCGACACTCGTCGAGGCAGGAATCTCGAGGTTGATCCCCTCGAGCACCCATCGCCCCGGCCCATGCTCCGTGTGGTAGCGTTTATAGAGATCCCGGACGCGAATCACAATGCGACCAGCCGCTTGGCAAACTTCCTGTGAAGCGCGAGACCGAAGAAAACGCTACACATGGACAGATAGAACAAATATTCCAGGCTGAGGCCCGGAACTACATGGTAGTAGGGAGAAATCCCCAGTCGCAGTCCTTCCAGACCATGCGCAATGGGATTCAGAAGGAGCCAGTCCCGATACGGTTGCGGAACCAGCGCGATGGGAAAGACAACTCCGGAAACCAGATAGAGGGGCGTCATGGCAAACTTAAAAAGATGATCCACCTCGGGAATCAACTCGATTCCGACCGACATGGCGAGGCCTACTCCCAGGCCGAATACCCAGAGTAGGAAAGCACTGGCGACAACCAGGAGCGGATCCCCGGGCAGACTTCCGAGACCGGCCAATACGACCCCGAGGTAGACAGCGCACGCGATCAGAATCATCAGCGCTCCCTCCAGGACAAACCGCACGATCACCGTATCAACCGGATGGACTTGGCGGTAGCTGAATAGCGCAGAATTTCCACTGATCGCGTTGGCGCACTGAAATGCGGTGCGGCGAAAAAGAAAGAATCCGAGTAATCCGGAGACGATCCAGGAAAGGGTGTCGATCCCCGCCACGAGCCGTTGTCGAACAACAAGCATCACGAAGGCGAGGAAGAAGATGTGCACGACGGGTTCCAATACCAGCCACGCCCAGGGCGCCCGCCCTCCCGACACCCGCGTCAATGCCTCCCGGAGCAGCAAAGCCTTCCAGACCGACAAGGTCACGCTAAGAGAGGACCGCGAGAACTCAGCCACGGAGCCGCCTCGCCCCGGTCGACATAGAGCCCTTCTCGCCGCTCTCGCACACGCACGGCTGATCGACCCGAATTCTCTTCACGCCCATCGCCTCTATCATTCAGCTCGCGATTTGCGCCAACAAATCTACGACAGCACGAATCTGCGTTTCGGTATGCAGGCTACTGGCAAAGAACCGCAGGCGCGCACCGCGTTCTTCCACGGCCGGATAAATGATGGGCATGACGTTGAACCCGCTCGTAAAGAGATGCTCCGAATATTTTGCCGCCTTGAGCGAATGGTGGGTCAGGGCCGGAACTACCGCATATCCTTGACTCAGCCCGGTATCTATTCCCCGCGACTTGGCGTATTCGAAAAGCAACTGCGCACGCTCCCGCAGTCGGTGCACCCGCTCCGGTTCGGCGCAGAGCAATTCCAACGCCGCCAACGACGCCGCCGCCAGCGGCGGCGCCATCCCGACGCTGTACACGAAACCCGGTGCCGCGTACTTGAGGTGCTCCACCAGAGCGCGTTCGCCGGCAATGTATCCTCCGCACCCGGCCAGGGCCTTACTCAAGGTACCCATCCAGATGTCTACGTCGGTTCCCGCCACGCCGTAGTGTTCCCGAAGGCCTCGCCCGCTAGCTCCCAGCACGCCGAGGGAATGGGCCTCGTCCACCATCAGGAAGGCCTTGTAACGGCGCTTGATATCGATCAATGCAGGCAGGTTGGGAATGTCCCCATCCATGCTGTAGAGGCCCTCGACCACGATCAGGGTACGTTCGAACTGGCCCCGGATTTCGCCGAGGATCGCTTCCAGAGCTGCCGTGTCGTTGTGCGGGAAAGAACGGCGGGTGGCGCCCGAGAGGCGTGCGCCTTCAAGGACGCTGTTGTGGATGAGGGCGTCGTGGACGATGAGGTCGCGGGGGCCGAACAGGTAGCCGATGGTCGTGACGTTGGTCGCGTGGCCGCTTACGAAGACCACGCAATCCTCGACTTCGTAGAACTCGGCCAGCGCTTGCTCGAGTTCCCTCTGGATAGGCCGTTCGCCGGCGACCAGACGACTGGCGGAGGCCGACGTCCCATAGCGGTCGATGGCTTCCTTGGCGGCCTGGTTCACGCGCGGATGGCCGGCCAGTCCCAGATAGTTGTAGCTGGAAAAATTGACGAAGGTCCGTCCTTCAATTTGGGTCGTTGCGCCGGCAACGCCTTCGTGGGTTCTGAAAAAAGGATTCGGCAGGCCGAGGCGTTTGGCGGCGGCCTGGGGAACCAGCAGTTTTTCGTAACCGGGAAAGCGGTCGAATCGGCAGTAGGCGTCTGGGATCGCAGCTGCACTGCCACGCATCCGCGGCGAAACGTCGTCGGGGGCGGCATCGGGCTTCTTCCCGCGCATGCCAAAACGCTGGATCAGCGCCTCGCGGGCGGCCCCGGTGAGTCCCAATTTGCTTTTCATCAGGGGATCAACCTCGCTCCGGTGGTGGCTTCGAGCTTGACGTCGGCCACCGTTCTGGCCAGATCCTCGGCGGTGAAGGATTCGGCGTGCTGCGCGGCCACCTGCTGGACCAGCGTTTCGATTCCCTCGCCATCAGAAGTATCTTCGCCATTTGCCACCAGATCGGCAATTTTGGCGGCAATCCGTTCTGGCGTCGGCTCGGCGGTCAAGGCCATGGCGGGCAGGTTGACCCCGAAGCGCCGTTCGATTCCCATCGCGAGCTCCACCGCCATGAGGGAATCCATCCCCAGGTCAAAGAGGGAACGTCCGGGGTCGATGCGGTCGGCGGCGATGCCAAGAATGGGCGCCACTTCCGCCCTCACCAGGTCCTGGATGATGCGAACCGCCTCCTGGGGGGACTTTCCCGCCAGCAGAGCGCGTAAATCGCCTCCCTCCTGACTCGACGATTCGAAGCCACCGGCCCGGCGGGCGAGGAATTCGAAGCGCGGCCCCTGGGCTGAGGGCATTAAACGGGCCAAAGCCTGCCATTCGAAATCGGCGACCGTCACCATGCCGGCTTGACCCAGTAGCGCGGTTTCCAGCTCACGCAAGGCAGCCTCGGCGGTCAGGGGCTCGGCACCTAATCGGCTGGCAAGGCTGTCGCGCAGTTCGGTCTGGCGGGTCAAGTAGCCCACATCGCCCAAAGGTCCCCAGCCGATGCAGGTCGCCGGAAGTCCCCGCGCCCGGCGCAGAGCCGTCAGAGATTCAAGATAAGCGTTGGCGGCGACGTAATTGGCTTGGCCGGGATTACCCAGGACGGTAGTCACCGACGAGTAAAGGACGAAATGGTCGAGGGGAAGTCCGAGGGTAAGACGATGCAGGTTGCGGGCTCCCGCCACCTTGGGTTCAATGGCCCTCCTCAGGCGCCCAGCGTCGAGATTAGCGATCAAGGCGTCGTCCAGCACCATGGCAGCATGGACCACACCCTTCAGAGGCGGCAAGTCCCGTTCGATACTCGCGATGACCCGGGCAAGCGCCTCTTCGTCGGCGATATCACAAGCCTCCACACGCACCCGGGCACCCCTGGCCTCCAGAGCCGCAACGGCGTCGGCGGCGCCAGGAGTCGCGGCGCCCCGGCGTCCGATGAGAACCAGTGAGCCCAATCCGTGCTCGACGAGCCAAGTCGCAGTCGCCAAGCCAAATCCGCTCAAGCCGCCGGTCACCAGCCAGGTGGAATCGGCTTCGAGGCGCAGGCTCACCGCCGGACGCCCGACTTCGGCTAAGGTTTTCGGCGGGCCATCCAGGGCCACCACCACTTTGCCGATCTGGCGAGATTGTTGCATGGTGCGGAAGGCATCTACCACCTGGTCGGCTGCGAACAGCCGATAGGGCAAGGGTGCCAGCACGCCGTCACGGAACAGGGCCATGACCTCGGCGAAAAGTTCGGCCGCCAAGACCGGCCGCGCCACCAGCAATTGGTCGGCGTCGATGCCGAAATAGCTGATGTTGTCCTTGAACGGCCGCAAGCCGATCACCGTGTTCTCGTAGAAATCGCGCTTGCCAAGTTCCAGGAAACGGCCGAAGGGTCGCAGTACTCTCAGGTTGCGATTGATCGCCTCGCCGGCCAGGGAATTGAGGACCACATCGACGCCTTCGCCACCCGTGGCGACCAGTATCTGGTCCGCGAATTCGAGGCTGCGCGAATCGAAGACCCGATCGGCCCCCAGGAGACTGACGAAATCGCGCTTTTCATCGTTGCCTGCGGTCGCGTAGATCTCGGCACCGAGATGCCGCGCCAGTTGGATGGCGGCGATCCCCACTCCCCCGGCCCCGCCGTGGATCAACACCCGCTCTCCCGGACGCACTTGGGCGAGGTGCTTGAGGGCGTAATAGACCGTGAAAAACACAGTGGGCACTGTGGCCGCCTGGGCGTGGCTCCAATCCGCAGGTTTCCGGGCGATGGCGTCGCGGCGGGTCACGACGTGACTGGCGAAGCAGGCGGCACCAAAACCCATGACTTCGTCGCCCACCCGGAAATCGCCAGGATCGCTTCCCACCCGGCTGATCGTTCCGGAAAATTCAAGTCCCAGGCTCGCTCCGGCAAAACCGCTCTCGACCGCCTCATCGGGTAGAAGTCCCATGGCATACATGACGTCGCGGAAATTGAGTCCGGCGGCCAGTGGCTGGACCTCAATGCCGTCCGGCGGCAACGCCTGCTCCGCCGCCGGTATCCAGGCCAAATTGCGCAGCCGCCCAGGAACCGCGAAGTCAAGCCGGAACCGCGGTTCCTCCTCGGCGGGCAACACAGCGGCCGTCACGGATTGCAGACGTACGACGTGGCGGCCGTCTGCGGCGAGGACAATTTCGGATTCGCCGTCGGGGCAGAGGAACTCGTCAGCCAGACGGCTGGCGGCTTCCGGCACCCGGGAAGCGCAGGCGAGGTCAATCAGGGTGCAGCCAAGAGCGGGATATTCGTTCATCACCACTCGCCCGAAACCCCATATCCCACTCTGGGCGGGATCGACCAGCCAGTCGGCTCCTCCCTGGGCAAGCAGCGCCCCACCGGAAGTCACCAGCCAGAGACGGGCACTGCCAAGGTCACCACCGGCGAGGGCATGGACCGCGTGGAGAACCCCATTGCATCCCAGATCGTCCACTACCGGAAGGTCCTCGAGGCTGGGACGCTCGTTACCACCCAAGGTCGCCAGATAGACCAGGTGATCGACCCCCCCGAGGGCCGCCGTGGCTCCGGACAATGCGGCGAAAACGTCGGTGCTGTCCCCAGCCGTGAAATCCAAGTCGCGACGCAAGACGCGAACGCTCTGACCGCGGGACTCCAGGCGGGCCACCACCGCATCCGTCAGGTCGAACCCGTCCGTCCGCGGCGGAACGACAAACAGCCAGCGGGCCACGGCCGGGACATCTTCGACCAGCGGGGTTGCAGCCCGACCGGCGAGAACGAGGAAGGGCGACGCCCCTCCCTCACCGGCAGCGGGCTCCTGCACCGCCACCGCATCGTCGAAGCCTCCCCGGTGCAGGAGTTCCATCCACTCCGGCAGCCCCAGGAGACTGGAAACGAAGCCCTGCCCGTGGGGATGCCACCAACCCGGTTCACGGCCGAAGAAAAGGTCCGCTGTCGTATCCGCAGGTCTTTCTGCTACCGCCAGCAGCCCGCCCGGGGCCAATCTGGAACGCAGGCCGGCCACCGCTGCAGGGAGATCGGCATTGCGGTGAAGCCAGTGATACGCCACTACCAGGTCGAATTGCTCGGGAACTTCGCCTACCCGGGCGAGCAAGGCACCGTCGGCCAGGGCAGCGACGGAAACTCCCGGTTGGCGCCCATACTCTCCTTCGAGATGGGCGAGGACATTGGGATCGCTCGCGGCAATCACATAGTCGACTCTGTCCCGGTTGGGCAGAGCCGCCAGACGATGAGGCAGATCCGAAGCGATCTGGCACACTTCCAGAACGCGCAGGCGACTCCCCGGTGCCAGGTCCGCCGCCTGGATGGCAAGCAGGTCACCGAGCGCCTGGCGCAGCCCGAGAAAGGCTGGAGACCGGTTGAGGTAGGCCTCCAGCGGGGCAGCGGGACCCACGACGCCGATTCCGGTACCACGCAGGAATTCAGGGAGCTGGCGACCCGCCCGGCCGACGAAGAGCAGTTCCGGCAACATCTCCGGGAACTCCGCCACCAAGGTGCGCCAGATGTCCTCCGGCGGCGGCGGGGCAGCCCTGGTTTGCAGTTGCCAAGTGCCTCCCTCGTCGGTCAGAAGGCCGGCCTCCTGAAGACGCCCGACAAGATAGAGGAACATCGGCGCCACCACCGCGCCGGACAGTTCCGGCTCAGCGATCCAGCGACCGATTCGCCCGTCATCCTCAGCCGCCAGACCGGCCATCGCCGCGTAGGCGAAGGAAACCGCCAGCGCCTCGAGTAGCGGTTGGCCGGCAGCGAAATAATCGTGCCGATGGCCGTCGAGTTCCAGAGCCGCAAGGCCATCGCGGATCCGGCACGCCAATTCCCGCGAGTCAGCAGGAACCGGTATGGCCGCAGGATGGGGCAAGACCTTGGCAATGGTCTGCCATAGCGCCGGGCGCTGCGCCGCGCCGCCTCGCAGGGTCGCAGCCCGAAAGCGGCAGCGCTCAAGAAGAGCAAGCACCCCGCCGTCTTCCCCGAGGAGAACGATGTCCGCCTCGACCGAACGGGCACTGCGACGCCGCAAGACTAGTCGGAAGGCTGCCGGCCTAGCGCTCGCCCACAACCGCAAGCGCCCGACCTTGACCGGCAACAGCGGTAGTCCCCGTCCAGCTTCGATGTCGGCCCGAAAGAAATGGACCAAAGCTTGGAAACAACCGTCGAGGGCCGCAGGATCGATGAGGCACGCGGACTCACCGCCGGTGGAGAGGCGGCCGTCGAGCACCTCGCCGGAACGGCACCCACCGGCAAAGCTGCGGAACGCCGGCCCGTAATCGAGTTCGAGAGCCTTGGCGAGACGGTAATGGTCGGCGGGGTCCACGGGCTCGTTCGGGAAGGCGCCGGCCGCAATCGAGGCAGGAGCCGAACACGGCACGCCGAACAGCCTGCCGGAGGCATTGAGGGTCCATTCCTCGTCGCTCAGACGGGGTCGGCTGAATATCCGGAAAAACCCCTCCCTCGGCTGCAGTTCGCAGCGGGTGCTGCGTCCGTGGTCGGAATCGAAAACCACCGGTGCAACGATGTCGAGTTCTTCCAGTTCGAGGCTATCGCTGCCATGCACCTCGCGTCCCGCGGCCAGGGCCATCTCCACGTAGGCCGCCCCGGCGAGCACCACGGCACCGCCGACGCGGTGGTCCTTGAGCGTCGGATGCGTTTCGAGATCGAGAACATTCTCCCAAGCAGCCGGGTGGTCCTTGATCCGCCACCCGAGGAGCGGGTGGATTCGGCACCGCTCGATCAGGCGATTGGCTTCCGCGCTCTGGGGGTGCCAATGGCGCTCACGCTGCCAGGGATAGACGGGCAAGGGCAGGAAGCGCCCCGGATGCGGGAAATAGGCGCCAAGGTCCGGTTCGCGCGCCGCCAAGTGAGCCCTGAGGGCGGCCTCGTCGACGCGATGCTCCCCATCGTCGTCGCGCCGCAAGGTCGCCAGTACGCGGCCCGGGCAGCGCACGGCGGATAGACACTCGCCGACGTAGCGCTGGAGGACGGGGTGCGGCCCGATTTCGATAAAAATCCGGCACCCCAAGTCGGCAAGGTGCCGCACGGCCGAGGCAAATTGCACCGGCTGGCGGATGTTGTCCCACCAGTATGCCGCCCCTAGCGATTCGCCGGGAAGCGCGCCACCGCTGACGGTGGAGACGAAGGTCCCAGAACATTGCTTCGGAGCGAGGCCTTCCAAGGCAGCCGCAAGTTCTCCACGGACCGGATCCATGGCCCGGCTGTGAAATGCGTAGTCGAGATCAAGTAGCCGGAAGAAGATATTCCGTGCCTTGGCCTGCACTCCCAGGACTTCCAGCTGGACCAGCGGTCCGGCCAAGGTCACGCCAGCGGGGGCATTGATACCGGCGATTTCAAGATGGGCCAGCCCGCATTCTGCCAGGAACGCTCTCGCTTCCTCCGCACCCAGGCCCAGCGCCGCCATGCGTCCGGCGCCCCGGGTCTTGGCCTGGGCCGCGCTACGCGCTGCGATGACGGCAATAGCCTGTTCGAGGTCAAGGGCTCCCGCAGCCCAGGCGGCCGCCACCTCACCGACGCTATGGCCGACAAAACAGCGCGCTTTGATGCCTCGGTCCCGCAGCATGCGGGTCAGCGCCACCTGCACGGCGAAAAGGAGCGGCTGCGCCACCGCCGTATCGGCCATGCGTGCTGCATCCCCTTCCCGCAGTTCCGCGACAACCGAGAATCCGACGCAAAGCGCCATGGCTTCATCGAGTTCGCCCATCAGTTCGGCGAAACGCGGGGAATCGTCGAGTAGTCGCCGGGCCATCCCGGGCCATTGCGAGCCGTTGCCCGAATAGACCAAGGCCACCTCGCCAGCCTCTGCTGGGGCATCTTCGAGATAGGCCCCGGCCGGATTTTCGCCGGCGGCAACCTGATCAAGCAGGGCCGCCATTTGCGGCCCCGGAAGACCGTTGACGGCCAGCCGCCGCTCCAGAAACTGGCGTCGGAAGGCGGCGGTATGGGCGAGATCGTAATAACGATCGCCGGCCCGAGCCAGCAACGCGGAATACTCAGCGGCAAGTGCCCGAAGCGCTGCATCGGTACGCGCAGAAAAGACCAGGGGAGCCGGAGTCGCCACCTGCCGCGCAACCTCCGAAGGGGGAATGTGGGCGCGAACGATCACATGGGCGTTGGCACCGCCAAAGCCAAAGGAATTGACCGCCATCACGCTGGCCGCATTGCCTGTTTCCAAAGGTCGAAGGGCGGTGGGAACTTCGAGATTGAGGCCGTTGAAATCGATGTTCGGGTTGGGCGTCTGGAGGTGGACCGTGGGCGGAATGGCCTTGTGCTTCAGCATGAGCACCGTCTTGACCAAGCCCGCCATGCCCGACGCCGGCTCCAGATGGCCCAGATTGGATTTCACCGAGCCGATGGGCAGCGGGCGTGGCCGACCTTGCCCATAGACCTCGCCGATGGCCCTGGCTTCCACAGGATCACCGACCGCGGTCCCCGTGCCGTGGGCCTCGACGTAGTCGATGGCGGCGGCAACCAGTCCCGAGCGCTTGAGAACGGTGCGCATCAGTTCGGCCTGCCCCGCCGGGCTGGGGATGGTGATTCCGGTCTTGCGCGCCCCGTCAGCGTTGACGCCGCTGGCGAGAATGACCGCGTGGATGGGGTCCCCCGCTGCCTCCGCGGCGGCCAGCGGTTTGAGGACCAACACAGCCCCCCCCTCGGCCCGCACGTAGCCGTCACCGGAGGCGTCGAAGGCGCGGCAACGCCCTTGGGCGGACAACATCGATGCCTTGGTGAAGCCGATGAAGGGGTAAGGGTGAAGCAGAATATTTATGCCTCCCACCAACGCCATCGAAGACTCTCCGGTGGCCAGGGTGCGGCAGGCCTGATGCAGGGCCACCAGCGACGATGAGCAGGCGGTGTCGACGGCCATCGAGGGTCCGTGCAGGTCAAAGACGTAGGACAATCGGTTGGCAGCGATGCTGAGGGTATTGCCGGTCATCGAATGGCCAGTCATTCCCGGGAGGTCGTCGAGTCCGCGCATCCCATAATCGAGGCCGGAGATGCCGACATAGACCGCGCAGTCTGACCCGGCCAGATGGGCGGGAACTTGACCACCGTTCTCCATGGCCTCCCACGCAAGTTCAAGCAGGAGGCGTTGCTGCGGGTCGAGCCAGGCGGCTTCCCTCGGAGAAATCCCAAAGAATTGGGCGTCAAACTCGTCGACACGAGAAAGAACACCGGCGGAGAACGTCACGCTGCGGCCCGGTTCCGAGCGACGCGGATGCGCCAGGGCGTCAACCGCCCAACGGTCGCCGCCGATGGCTCCGACGAGGTCGCGTCCCGCGGTCAGTGCGCTCCAGAATGCGGATTCGTCACCCAGGTCTCCGGGAAAACGAAACGCCATCCCGACAATGGCGATAGCGTCAGCGCAGCCAGGGTTAATCCCGCATTTCAAGCACAATCCTCGATATCTACCGCGCTCGCGCGGGAACCACCACCCGGGGCAGCAGCGATCAATCACCCGGTTGCGCCGGCAGCCTACGACCTGGGCACAACCCCTTGTTTGCCTTATTGGTTTTGGGTCAGGGGCTCGATTCTATCACGACGGCCGAATGGCGCCCGAGAAATTGCCAACCGCCAACCACCCCGGCAACAAGGGTTAGAATGGCCGAAAAACTCCAACTCCCGCTCCCGGCCATGGACCACGCTCTCATTCCGACTCTGACGGCCCATTACACAGGGGACGAGACGCTCCACCTCTTCTTCGTCACCGTCGGCCTGGGGCTGCTCCTGCTCCCGGCGGGCGGCGACATCCGTACAGTGGTGCGTCAGACCCTGGTCTTTGCGCTGCTCTGCATGATCGGCAACCTTGGCGCCGGGTTGCTGGCCGCGTCCGGCGCCGAGCGGCCTGCCGCCATCCTTCACGGCGTCATGCTGCTCGGCCTCGGCATCGGCATCATTCGACTGCTGGGGCTCCTCGTCTTTCGAGTCCTTCTCCCCCGCTTGCGGGTCACCCCGCCCCGCATTCTGGAAGATATCGTAGTCATCGTCGGCTATGTCACCTGGGGACTCATTCACTTGTCCCACTCCGGTGTCGAGCTCTCGTCCATCGTGGCCACTTCGGCGGTGATCACCGCAGTGGTGGCGTTTTCGATGCAGGACACCCTGGGGAATATCCTGGGTGGGCTGGCCCTCCAACTCGACAGTTCGATCCAGATCGGCGACTGGGTCAAGATCGACGATGTCTCGGGTCAAGTCACCGACATCCGCTGGCGCTACACGGCCATTCGGACCCGCAATGGGGAAACCGTAGTGGTCCCCAACAGCCTCCTGATGAAGGGGAAAGTCTGGGTGATCGGCGACCGGGATCAGGGCACTCAACTGTGGCGCCGGACCATTCATTTCAACGTCGGCTACGTGGCCCAGCCGGCCCGTGTGGTTGCTGCGGTGGAGCAGGCGGTACGGGAAGCCAACATTCCGAACGTCGCCCGGGAACGAGGCGTGTCCTGCGTTCTCCTGGAGTTTGGGCCGGGCTATGGCCACTATGCCCTGCGCTACTGGATGACCGATCCGGCAGCGGACGATCCAACCGATTCCGCTGTGCGCACCCATGTCTATGCCGCGGTTCGCCGCGCCGGCTGGCGGCTGGCGCTGCCCGAAGAAATGCGCTACCTGGTCAAGGACAACGCCGCCCTGCGGAGCGCGACCAAATCCCGCGAACTTCAGCACCGGGTCGACGCCCTGCGCTCCGTCGCGCTTTTTGCCCAATTGACCGACGAGGAATGCCGGCGCGTGGCGGAACATCTGGTCTATTCTCCCTTCGCCACCGGCGACATCCTGACCCGGCAGGGAGCAGTCGCACACTGGCTCTACATCATCCTGGCGGGCGAAGCGGAGGTGGTCCGCAGGGGTCCGAGTGGAGAGGACTTACCCCTCGCCCGCCTGGGCCCGGGAGATTTCTTCGGCGAGATGGGCCTCCTGACCGGCGAGCCGCGAACGGCCTCCGTACGCGCACTCTCCGAAGTCGAATGCTATCGCCTGGACAAAGCAGGTCTGGCGGAAATCATGGGCGACCGGCCGGCCATTGCCGAGGAGCTCTCCGCCATACTCGCCGCTCGTTCCCTGCAGAACGAGAATGCCGCCGCGGGAGCGGATCCCCGCCGCAAGGTCGCCGCCTCTGGGCTGGGCAGCGCCATCGTCGGGCGCATCCGCAGTTTCTTCAACCTGGAATAATCAAAGTACCCGCGGCTTGGGGAAGCGAGTGGCAAAATCCCGATAGAGGCGCTCCAACCGGCGGACGCGTTCGCGTCCGTTTTCGTATTCCGCGCGCTCGATCGCATCGAGAAAAAGATTGTGGAGACAAAATATCCCCCGGGGGGTCCGCACCAATTCGTAGGCGAGTTCGGCGGCCACGACCTCCGGAACATGCGCGAGCTGAGAAATCGCTTCGGCTTCTCCGCGCCCGATTTCAGCGAAATCGAGAATTTCCTGCAATGTGACCATCTCCCGCTCCCTGCAGACTCACGACGGAGTCAGAGTCGTCACGCTGCAGTAAAAATCCATTGAACTTTTCTATCGGTATCGGCAATTTCATTGCTTCTTGGACGCCATAGCAGGATGAAGCAGGGATCTGGCCACGGGCATGGCGACAAAGTCAGTACCTTCTCTGGGGCGGGGAGGCATCGCTCCGGAAGCCATTTGTTCCGGTTTCTCAGCGCCCACCATCACCGATCAGCGCATACGGAGCCCAGTAAAGGGGATGCGCGTAGACATCCGATCCGCTCATCACCGCCAGGATCGACCTTCGTAGCGCCTCGGCCCTGGTGATCTCGGGCTCGCGAGCCATTGCCGCAAAGACGCCGACCACCAGCTTGCGCGCAGACACCGATTCCACCGGCCAATGGGTCGCCAGCAGTGCCCTACCCCCCGCGTAAAAGAACGCGCGCCCCAATCCCGAAAGGGCTTCGGCCCCTTCGCCTTCCCCTGCCGCAGTATTGCAGGCGGACAGAATCACCCAATCGGCGTCGAGCCGCAGGCCCAGGATGTCGTCTAGCGTCAGAAGACCATGGTTACCGCCCCCCGGGTTGGCGAGGGCCAAGGCAGGCTGCTCGACCTGCGGCAGTTCGCCGGGGAGCAAACCATGGGTAGCGAAGGCGATCACTCGGCGCCGCGAGAGATCGCCCGAAAGCACGTTCTCGCGGCTGGCCGCCGCCCCGAGAAAGACGTCCCGCCTGGGGTCGGCTTTGAGCGCGTCAGCGAGGGCAAGAATTTCGTCCCGGGTATCGGGCAGGGGCGCGATTTCAGAATACCGGGGCCACTGCGTCTCCTCACCCCGCAGGGCGCGTTCGCGGATTCCCGCGGGTAGAGGAATCGCCCGCAGACCGCGGGAGGATCCAGGGCGATTGCGAGCTCCATCCCCCGCGAAATCGGGATCGCCGAAACCGACAAAGGCGCGCCGGTCGGCAGCCCCGGGGGCCATGCGCCGCAAGGTGAGTAGCGAAGCCGCCGAGGGCAACTGGCTCATGGCCATGTCGCGAATGAGCCAAGGCCATCTGGCATAGGGAAGGCCACGACCTCCAGCCATCGGATCGGCGGTGAGTAGCAGCCCCAATGGCAATCGGGCCAGAGCGCCGCCAGCAACGACGAGCAAATGCTTACGGCCCTGCCAGCCGTCGCGCACCGGCGCCAGAAGATCGGTGTAGAGGCGGTGAGCGATCTGCCCGTCGAAGGCCGGCAGATGATCCAAGTCGCCGTCGGGTGGATCGAGAGACTTGCGCAGAGCGCGAACGCGGCGATCGATTTCCCGGCGCCCCACACTGACCGCAGCGAAAGACGGGCTTCCTTCGGCCGGGATTGCCCAGACGAATGTGAGCTCTTCGGTGGACAAAATGCTCAGAAGCGCCTCCCCTGGGCGCAGGGCGGCCCGGACCTGCTCGAGTTTCGCCGGCCGGGGAGCCACCAGGTCCGCGTAGTCCGGGAATCTCTGATCCAGAGTCTGGCGCAGTTCTCTGTGCCGCCCGTCGAGCGCTGCGACCCGCCCCTGCATGTCGGCCACGATCCCCGGGAGCATCTGGTCGGTAGGCCGGGACAGCAAATCCGCCAGAATCTTGTAGAGGGCATCGCGCTCCTGGCGGACATCCTGCTCCTCGCGCGCCAGGGCCGCCAGCTCGGGCTTCCCGGCCGCTGCGCGGGCGGCGCTGGCGGCCATCGCCTGCTGGACACTCTGGCCTCGCAAGACGTCTGCCGCCACGAAGGCCTCGGCAACGGCATCGAGGCCTGCAGCCTTCTCGAGGGGAGTTCCTCGAATCCGCGACAAGAGTGCGAGATAGGACTCGACTACATAAGCAAGCCTCGCGAAACGCCCTCCAGAACGGTCGGTGCGTTCCGCTGCGGCAGGAAGCAGGATGGCGAGGGCTTGCCGATATTCTTCCAACGCCAACTCGGTCTTCCCGGCAGTCGCCAAAGCCACCGCATAGTACCCGCGGGCCTCTGCGGACTCGTAGGCGCTCGTACCCATTTGCTCGGCTCGGCTGCGCGCGAGCCGCCGACTCTCAGTGACCGCGTCATCCACCCGCCCGACGGCTATCAGGGCACGCACCCACCCCAGGGTTGGAGCCCCCAGGGTTTCGATCAACTGCGGGTCATCGGCCAGCGCGCTACGCAGCGCTTCGAATTCCTCGAGAGCTTCCGACCATCGGCGCTGAGCGACCAAGGCATTCGCCCGGAGTCGCCGCAATTGGACACGAGGAAGCGCTGTAGGGCCAACCTCGAGACGGTCCAGGTTGGCCAGCATGCACTCCATCAACTTTAGCGCATCGACGGTCCTGCGCTCCTCGAGGAGCACCCGTACCAGCGGCATCATCAGTTGATTGGTGTGCAAGCTCTCGGGACCGTACCGTTCGAGAACCCGGTAAACCAGGCGCCGCGCGTAGACCTCGGCTTCAAAAACGCGTCCGTCTTCAAGGAGGGTATTCGCCAGCCAAGCCTCCTGACGGTCTCGATGCTGCTCCACGGTAATCTGCGGAACATTCGCCATTCCGTTTCGCATCCGCTCCAGATTGGCGGCGACATCCTGCTCGCGATGGTCCAATGCCTTGCGAAATCGCACTTCCGCCTCACCGTAGCGCCCCTCCGAAAACGCCGTCCGGCCCAGCGCATCCTCCACGGAGGCGCTCCAGTTGTGCTGTAGCCACGCCCAATTCCGGGACGCCTTGAGCCGCGTCAGCAGGCCTTCAGCATGGCGGACGTGCTGACGCGCCGCGGAAAAATCCCCCAGACGGCGGTACGAATCGGCCAGCTGAGCGTGGAGGGCCAGCTTGAAGCCGAGCGCATTTTCCGGAGTCGAGTCCAGGGCTCGCAGTTTTGCCGCCAGACCGCTGCGGAAACTCCCACCGCCGAACTCGGCCCCGCCAAGTTCGGCCCATGCCCGATGGGGCTCCTTGCCGCCCCCCAAGTCGACGACCCGCCGCAATTCGCGGATTTCCGGCCCGACGAGCCCGAGTTCGCGCGCCGCCCGGGCGCGCCGCAAGTGGAATTCGGCAAGGGCGGTGCCTGCGAGGTCGGGGGACGGAACGCTTTCGAGCGTCTGGCGGAATTCTTGCAGCCGGGCACGATCAACCGGATGACTCTCAAGGACACTCAGGATGTCGCCAAAACCGCGGGGAGGTGGATCGCCCGCCAAACTCGACGCCGTCGTCAGCGCAAGTGCAAGACAAAGGGCAACGCGCCACCCATCCAATCCACGAAATTCGCATGTCGCCATGCCGCAGCTCCCTTTACCGCGTAACCCCCGAAAACCTGACTTTGCCGACTACCTCCGGGAGATTACGCGAAGACGGTCGACGGGCAAAGGCGTCGGCCGGGCGAGCAGCCCTCAAACACCCTCGACGGCGTGGCAGGTCCGGGAGTAGAACTTCTGCAGAATCCGCCGGATTGGCGTCGAATTCGCCGGACTTGGGATGAGGCGCCGCAAGTACATTAGAGTCGGGTCGTTGGGCCATGTGGAAAGACCCCGCCCAGCGGGGTCTTTCCACATCTTGTGCAATTGGATCAGGGAGAACTCGCGCGGCAGGGAGTTCGCGGGCCATCGCCCGAGTTCCCGCGGCAGCGATGGGGAACGGAGGCGAATTGGCGAGGCACTCTCGGACTGGCGCCCTGCGGGCCAAGCGACCCGCGCTGGTGCCCAGGAAGGGACTCGAACCCCCACGCCTTGCGGCGCCAGAACCTAAATCTGGTGCGTCTACCAATTTCGCCACCTGGGCAGGCGGCGGGATTCTAACATCGCTATACTTGCCGCCGCCATGCCGGTCGACCACTACGAAAACTTCCCCGTCGCCTCGTTCCTGGTGCCTAAGGCGCTGCGCAAGCCCATCGAGGTGATCTACCGTTTCGCCCGCAGCGCAGACGACATCGCCGACGAGGGCGAGGTCCCCGATGCCGAACGCCTCGCGGGGCTGGCCGCCTACCAGGCGGAGCTCGACCGCATCGCCGCGGGAGAGACACCCCGTACTCCCCTCTTCGCCGAAGTGGCCGCCATCGTCGCCGCCCACCGCCTTCCGCTGCAGCTCTTTAGCGACCTGCTCGACGCCTTCGCCCAGGATGTGGTCAAGAAGCGCTATGCCGATTTCCCCGAGCTCCTCGATTACTGCCGCCGTTCCGCCAATCCAGTCGGACGCCTGGTGCTCCACCTGTTTGGGCGCACCGAAGCGCAGTTTCTGGAGCAATCGGACTGCATCTGTTCCGCCTTGCAGCTGATCAACTTCTGGCAGGACCTGGAAGTGGATTGGAAGAAGGGCCGGGTCTACATCCCCCAGGAGGACCTTCCCCGCTTCCGGGTGGACGAGGCGCAGCTGGCGGCTGGCCGCTGGAACGCCAATCTCGCCGCCCTGATGGATTTCCAGATCGACCGCAGCCGTGCCCTGCTGCTGCGAGGTGCGCCGCTGGTCCATGTCCTCCCCGGCCGCCTGGGCTGGGAAATCCGATTCACTGTCCAGGGCGGACTGCGCATCCTGGCGCGCCTCGCCCGGGTCCGGGGCGACGTCTGGCGCCGCCGCCCGGTGCTCGGCCCGTACGACTGGGCGGTCATGGCCCTGGGCGCCCTGAAGATGTGACAATGTAGCCATGGACCCACACCAGTACTGCCAGGAGAAGTGCGCTGCCAGCGGCTCGTCCTTCTATTACAGCTTCCTCTTTCTGCCGCCCGAGCGCCGCCGAGCCATCATGGCCCTCTACGCCTTCTGCCGGGAGGTGGACGACGTGGTGGACGAATGCCACGACCCCGCCATCGCCGCCACCAAGCTGGTCTGGTGGCGCCAGGAAGTCCAGCGCATCGCCGACGGCCAGCCCCAACATCCGGTGGGTCGGGCTCTCCACGCGGTGGGCCACAGCTTCAGCCTGCCGAGCGAGCAATTGCTCGAAATCATCGACGGCATGGAAATGGACCTCACCCAATCCCGCTACCTGGATTTCAAGGGCCTGTCCCTCTACTGCTACCGGGTGGCCAGCGTGGTCGGGCTGCTCGCCGCAGAAATCTTCGGCTACCGGGACCGCCAGACGCTGAAGTACGCGCACGATCTGGGCATGGCCTTCCAGCTCACCAACATCGTCCGCGACATCGGTGAGGATGCCCGCCGCGGCCGCATCTACATCCCCATGGACGAGCTCAAGCAATTCGGCGTCCCGGCGGCGGACATCCTGAACTCCCGGTACTCGGAAAATTTCTCCGCCCTCATGGCCTTC
>Ga0268298_10000057_pt1 | contig 132543 bp, 89 predicted proteins | sample WWTPWeurt_MetaG_FD_194462 | JGI IMG/M metagenome (GOLD analysis project Ga0268298, IMG submission 194462) | Activated sludge microbial communities from WWTP in Nijmegen, Gelderland, Netherland - WWTP Weurt | ecosystem: Engineered > WWTP > Aerobic digester > Activated sludge | place...
CCCGCCCCGCACCCACCCCACAAACCCGCTTCACCTCCAAAGCCGCCTCCACCGGCGACCCCACCCCCCGCACCGCCCCAAGCGAGGTCGTCGGGAACGTCGCCCCCTCGAGCTTTTCCCTCACCACCGCCGTGAGTTCCGCGTCCGGCTCACACCCCCGATGGATGCCCCACATGAGCGTCCCGTCCCCCGGGCCCCCCGGGGCCCCCAAGGCTCCCAAGGCTGATGACGCAGCACACGCGACAATACATCCCAAGACCACGGACCCAAGTAGGCTGGTGACAGCCAGCAAATCCCTGCGACGAGAAAACATGGGTTGTTCTTATTCCTCCGAAGGTTCAGGATGTTACCACGCGCGGTGGCGCGCAGAAACACAAATGGTGTGGAGGACCTGCTTACAGATGCGCTTCAGATGGCTGCTGGTAGGGACGTTTGGGATCGGGCTGCTCGGCTGTGGTGAGCTTGCCAAGCTCCAGAAGCAACAAGAGCAAACTCGCGCAGAGCTGGATCTGCTGAAAAACCGTGTGCGAAACCTGGCCGATTTTCAGACCGTCACCGAGCTCGAGCTCCGCACCATCTGGAGCCGCGTTTCGTGCAACAACGAAAGCGTCAAAGAGTTCCTCCGCACCTGCGAGAAAGATGAATCTGGTTGCACCGGTGCCGATGTCGCCGAAAACTTCCGCGACTTTCTGTACAGCCAGCCCTACACCCTGAGTTACCTGCGACCCGGCTCGACCCTCGACGGCCTCGCCAAGCTCCGCCGCTCCCAACTGACCGACCTGACCCAGCCCGACAACTTGCACGTAGGCACCCGCTTTATCATTGTCGTCTTGCCCGTGAGCGAATCCCCCGAGCACCAGCAAGAAGCCGAACGCATCGGGCGTCAGTTCGTTCGGTATCTGCGCTATCATCTAAAAGTGCCAGAATCGAATCGCATCTTGGGCCCCAAGACCTTGCCCTGCACCTCCAAACGCGACGTGCTGTTGCGGACCAAAAAACGCATCGACGAACGCACCCCAGGGGAACCCATGGACAACTTGCCCACCGTACACGTGTGGGTGTTCCGCACGGATTGTCACTGACATGCGCGCCCTCCCGTGGCTGCTTTTGGTTTCGTGGTTTCTTTCCCCCTTGCCCCACAGGGCCCACGCAGAGCTTGGAGAGGACAGCTACCTGCTCCACACCCAGGTTCCCCAGGACCTGTTTTCCCGCCTCCTTGTGTGGGACAAAGCCCGGCATGAGTGGCGTTTGCCGCTTCAGAGCGAGCACCCCGGACAGAAGGCCCCCATGTTGGTCGTGCATCTGTGGGCCGACTATTGCAAGCCCTGCCGCAGGGAATTTCCCATCCTTCGGGACATGGTCGAGGCGTTCCGCAAGGCCCAGCCCGGCCGCGTCGAATTTGTCTTTCTGTCCGAAACCTTCAGTTCGATCGAGATGAATCGGTTTTTGAACGAAGAAGACGGGCACATGCCCCAAACGCCTCTCTATTACGATGTCGCCGAATCGTTTGCCAAACTCGTTCGGACAAACTGTCCAAGCGGCGGCCTTACCCTGCCCGTGACCCTCCTTCTGGACGAAAAGAGGGTCGTCCGGCAGGCGTTCATCGGTTCCATCCTCTCCCACCGTGCCGCACTCGCCGCTGGCATCAACAAACTCGCTCGACTGTCCGCGACCGCCACCACCACGACCTCGGGCACCGCCACCACAAAGAATCCGGCAGCTTCCGGCCCAGGTGCCAGCTCCACCAAATCCACCAAAACCATGTACTGACTTCCCCACGCCGAGCATGGTATGGTGAGAGAGCACTCCTTCGGTCTATAGAGAGGTCCCACCTATGGCTGTCTTCCATTCCGGTCAGATCATCGCTGGCAAGTACCGCGTCGTGCAGCAAATCGGCAAAGGGGGCATGGGGGCCGTCTATGCTGTCGAGAACACCGCCACCGGCTCGCGCGGCGCACTCAAGGTGCTGACCCTCGATGTCCATGCCCACCCAGACCTCTTTGTGCGTTTTCAGAACGAGGCCCGCGCCGCCAACCAGGCCGGTCATCCCGGCGTGGTGCCTGTGTACGACTCCGGACAGCTTGAGGATGGAACCCCTTGGCTCGTCATGCCGTTTTTGGATGGCGAGCCCCTCAACGTCCGCATGCGACGCGCCCAGTCCACCCCCGAGCGCGTGATGGGCATGGACAGTCTGTGGATCATAGGCGACATCGCCTCGGCCCTGGCCGCAGCCCATGAGCGCGGCGTCATCCACAGGGATTTGAAGCCCGGCAACGTCGTTCTCGTGTCTGACCCCTCGACCCGGACCGGCGAACGCGCCATGGTGCTCGATTTTGGCGTCGCCAAACTCTGCGATGACGAGCTCACCAAGAAAGGTTCCGTGCTCGGCACCCCCGTCTACATGGCCCTCGAACAGTTCAGAGACTCTGCCACTGTGGATGGCAAGGCCGACGTGTTCTCCCTCGGGTGCATCAGCTACCAAATGCTCTCCGGCCGCCTGCCACACCCCGGCATGACCCCCTTTGACATCATGGGCCAGCGCATGATGGACCCCGTTCCGCCCCTCGCCGCCATCGCGCCCTCTGTCCCGACCGAGGTCGCCGCCTGGGTCATGACCATGCTCGAAAAGGAACCCGAAGACCGCCCCACCATGGCCGCAGTCGAAGCCGAAGTCCGCAAGTCCCTGGGTCTGGCTACCCCCCGCCAGACCGGCAGAATCGCCAGCATTTTTTCGCAGCAGCTCACCGTCAACGCCAACGCAAGCAGTGCCCCCTTGAACGTGCCCGGCTCCACCGAAAAAGAAGCCACCCGCGATGTCTTGAGCGAAGCCCTCACCGCGTCCGGGAATGCCGGACCGTCCTCAGCCCTGGTCCTGGGCACGCCCAGCGAACAAAGAGCCGTCGGCGAAATCAGTCCCCCTTCCGCCGTCCGCATCCCCCCAAACGTCCCCCAATCCCTGTCTCACATCGCAACCGCCCCCGTTCCCGTGCCCCTTGTGCAAGCCGGTCCACACGCGCAAACGCTTGGGCCCGCCCCCTTGATGGTCCCCCCGGCACACCTCGCACCGCCCTCCGCACCGACACAATCGGCACTCCCTGGCCCACCCCGCTCGCACAGTTTCTATGTGGCCGGTGGGATGCTGACCCTGACCGTGTGTCTGTCCGCGTTTCTGGTCCTGAAACGCTGGCCCGGCCCACCCAAGGTCCAGATCCGGCCCGCTTCCGCTTCCGCTCCCCCCCTGACCCCGCAACCCACAGACGCACCGGCGCAAGCGCCCGCACCACCCCAAAAGACAGAGCTTCCCACCCCCGCAACCCCTGTCGCGCTTCACGCAACATCCGAACCATCCGAACCATCCGAGCGATCGGAACAGGGCCCCCGTCACAAGGAATCCTCCCCAAAGCGGCGCTGTGAGTCCATCGCGGCCAAATGCGTGAGTGGATTTGCCATGACCAAAGCCCAGCAGCAAGAGATCGCAGAGAGCTTTCAGGAGGCCAAGGTCAAGCTCTGCGGCAGTGACCAAGTGTCCTTCACCTGGAAGGCGGGGCAACTTCGGATCCAGAGTGCCCCCGCTGCCTTCGGGCCCGATGCACAGAGCATGTTCAAACTCCTGCTCAGGAACAACCTACAGAGTCCCTCACTCCCCGGCTTGATCACCGTCCGCTGCACCCAGCACTAACAGACTCCCTGCCCAGCCTCCCCCCATGGGCCGACCGAACTGTGCCTTCGAACAGACAACCCCAGACAAGCCAAGCCAAAGGCCCGTTCAAGAGTTCATGAAATACAAGCGCCGAACCTCGGCCCCCGCGCCCACGCCATAACCCACCCGCGCCCCCCAATCACCACCCCATCGAGATCCAATCTCGATTTTTGGTGATCCGATCTCCACTTCATCGAGATCCGATCTCCCCTTCATCGAGATCCAATCTCCCCTTCATCGAGATCCGATCTCCACTTCATCGAGATCCGATCTCCACTTCATCGAGATCCGATCTCCACTTCATCGAGATCCGATCTCCACCCCATCGAGATCCGATCTCCCCTTCATCGAGATCCGATCACGACCTCATCGAGATCCAATCTCCACCCCATCGAGATCCAATCTCCACTTCATCGAGATCCGATCTCCACTTCATCGAGATCCGATCTCCACTTCATCGAGATCCGATCTCCACCCCATCGAGATCCGATCTCCCCTTCATCGAGATCCGATCTCCCCTTCATGTTGTCGGGGGTGTGCGGTGAGCGAGGGGGTGCGGCAGAGCGTGCTCAGCTCTGGACCGGGGTCGCTTTGTTTGCTACACCTTGCGCACCCATGCTCAAACTTCGGGATTTGCTGTGCAAGCATGTGCTCCAAAATGCGCTCGAACCCATTGCCACCGTCGAACTGGAGAAGCCAGTTCCGGCCCTGGACGAGCAGCGGATTGATGTCTATTGCGAGCTGCGTGCGGAATTGCCCCCCCCGGAAACCGTCTCCTATTTGGGTCTGCTCCGCCGCATGGCCGAGGTCGAGCGGCGGTTTCTCATCGAACCGTTTTCCGCAACCCCTTCCGTCGAACAACTCGACGACCTGCTGCGCAAGAAGTTCAATTTGCAGCACGCCCTCAAGAAGGCCGCCAAAGGCGAAAAAGGCGAAAAGGGGGCCGAGTCCGCAAAGCCCGTCCTGTGGATCGTCTCGCCCGGCTGTCCCGACGACGCCCTGCGCGGCTACAGCGGCACGCCCGCGACGGACTGGCCGCCCGGCTTTTATCGGCTCGCGCCCGAACAGAGAACCTGGATCGTCGTTCTGTCCGAGCTGCCCAAAACGGCCCAGACGTGGCTTTTGCGCATGCTCGGGCCCGCGCCGATGTTGCTCGAAGCCCTGCGCGAGTTTGACGCGCTCGGCCTGTCGCCCGCACAGAAGGAATCCTGGTTTGATCTGCTGTCCGATGTGCGGTATTTGTTGCCCCAAGACCAAAAACTCGCAAGCGAGGAGAACACCGTCATGACCGAACTCCGACAACGATGGGAACGCGAAAAAGCCGAACTCCGCGCAGAAGGCCGAACCGAAGGCCGAACCGAAGGCCGCGCAGAAGGCCGAACCGAAGGCCGCGCAGAAGGCCAAGCCCGAGCGATTTTGAGTGTGTTGACCGCTCGGGGGTGTGCGGTGAGCGAGGGGGTGCGGCAGAGCGTGCTCAGCTGCCAAGATCCAACCACGCTCGATCGCTGGCTCGCCCGAGCCATCACCGCAACCACCGACACCGAAGTCGTGGCTGCTTAGGCTGTAGACCTGTTTTGCAGGGAGTCTGTCCACGCTGATTTTTGGAAGCATTCTCTTTTTCCGAGAGATTTTGTTGCAATCCGTTATGGTGTGCGCGCCGGACCACAACCAACCGGTTGCAGAACCAAAAGGAGACCCATCCCATGCTTGTCCAACTCTCGAAGCAGGCCCCTTCAGGAACCCAGCGCACTCCGTTTCGTCGGGTGTTGCTTGTGAACCCACCGATGGCTCACATCGGCGCCGAGTTTATGATGGAGGACGTTCCGCTGCGGCTCGAGTATCTGGCCGCCTATGTTCGCCAGAATGTCGAGCTGGTGGAAGTGCTGGATTTGGCCAACTTGCCGATGGACCTCAAGGATGCGATTCGGCGGTACCAGCCGGACCTTGTGGGCATCAGCATCAACTACATCTCGACGCACGCGAACGCGCTGAAGCTGGCCGAGATTGCCAAAAGCCTGGGCACACAGGTGGTGGTGGGCGGCTACCAAGCGACGGCGATGGCCTCGGAACTTGCGCTCTCTCCTTTCATTGACTACGTGGTGCGGGGGGAAGGGGAGGAGACCTTCCGGGAGCTTCTGTCTTCGACTCCCATCGAAGCGGTGCGCGGGATTTCATATGAGGTCGGCGGCCAGGTGGTTCACAATCCCGATCGGCCCCTCATTGCGGATCTGGACTCGATTCCTTTCCCGGAACGGCGGCGGCGCAACCGCAAGTACAAACTCCCCTTTGCTGACCTGGATTCCACGGTGGCGACGGCGTATGAGATGATCATCACCTCGCGGGGGTGTTGGGGGCGCTGCACGTTCTGCACCGAAGGACTCATGACCGATGGCACGCAGCGATACCGCAAACCCGAGAAAGTGATCGAAGAACTCGATGACATCCTGAGCCTGCATCCCGGCAAACGCCTGCGCATCCACATCGCGGACCCGAATTTCGGGGGCAAGCGCCGCATCACCGAAGAGCTGTACGAGCGCATGATCGAGTGGCGCAAACGGACTCGGGCTGATGTCCACTTCTTTGTGAGCCTTCGACCGAGCGCGATCTCGGAAAGTCGCGAGATGGTCCGCAAGATGGCCGCCGCCGGAATTGATTATCTGTTCGTGGGCATGGAGTCGCCGAACAACGCGGCCCTCAAGGCGGTCGCCAAACCGGGGGAGACGCGCGAGCGGCAAGAAACGGCGGTGCGGTACCTGCAAGAGGAAGGCGTCGAGATCATGAGCAACTTCCTCATCGGTCTGCCCGGCCAGACGCCTGACGACGTTCTGGGTCTTGTCGAGTATGCAAAGAAACTCAAGCTGGCGGACTGTTATTTTTCGGTGATGACACCGCTGCCGGGCTCTGTTCTGTACGAAGAGGCGAAGAAAAAGGGGGACCTGCTCGAACCGGACGTGACCAAGTATCGGCTGTACGACACTGTGCTGCGCCACGACAAGATGACGCGGGGGCAAATCCGGGAACTGTGCGTTCGCGCCAACGCCCGTTGGTATGACGATTTGATGCTCCCCGCAGAACAGAGGCGAGCCGCAGCCAAAGGAACCAAGCGGCGACTGTATGACTTTGCAGGGAAGTTCACCGTGCTCGTCAACTTCTTCTCCTTCCTGGGATCGAGCGCGGGCAAGGAGTTCTCGGACATCACGCCGGTTGCGATGGTTGGGGACATGCCGACGCCCAAACTCCGCGAATTTACCGAACAGAACAAGGTCCACGACTTCATCGAGATGGATCGTTTCCTGCGTATTTTGGGAAACCAGCGCGTCCAAGTCACCATGCAGTCGCAAGGCCAAGACATCGTGACGTGGGAGGCTGTTACCACCAAGAACAGCCTGGAATATCTGGCGGCGGTCCAGGGGCGTCCTCAAGAGTCCCCTTCCATCGCGATCAATGTTCCCATGGACCCCGGTTCGCTCTCGGGAAGCAAGATGTTGCAGGGCATCCTGGCGGACAATCCGACAACAGAGTCTCGAATCAACCTGCTCCGCCTGGCCGCTGCCGCAGGAACCGAGCTTGCGTCCTTCTATGTCGATCGGATGGGAGTCCTGGCCAAAGACGGTCTGACCCAACTGTTCTACAAAAGCAAAGCCCACCTGTCCAAACTCCAAAAAGCCCCAACCGCCCAGGCGGCCTAGCACGTACCTTCTGCTCGTCTGAACCTTCTGCTCGGCCCGGAACAGAAAAGGCGGGAGGGGGTTTTTAGGGGGAGGAAATCAGGAGGAGTTCGGGGAAGTCAGGAGTGGATTGTGGGGGACTAGGGGGGGACTAGGGGAAGACTAGCCACGACGGCGACGGCGCCCGAGACCAGCCAACATCAACGCAAACGCGCCGACGGTTGGCAACGAACCTGCTGCTGCATGTCCGCCACCCACAAAGCTGCATCCAGACGACGACCCACCGCCCGAATTTCCTGCCTTGACGACTTGCACGTTCGCCGTGGCTTCACGCACCGTGCTCTTGCTGTCTGTGCCCGTCACTTTGAACGTAAACATCGTCGGTGCATCGACGCTCGGTGCCATGAAGTTCGGTGTGGCTGTGTCCGCACCTGACAGCGTGACATTCGGCCCGCCGGTCTGTGTCCAGGCCCATTTCACCGCGCCAGAGGGGCTTGTGGCCGTCGCAGTCATCACAACCTGGAAGCCAGACGGAATGTTCAGCAGGTCGGTCGTCGCAATCTGGAATTTGGATTCCTCTTTGACGCACAAACCTCTGTGCGTGACCGTGCTCGAGAACGGCTTGCCCACGACGCCCGAGACCGACACCTCGTCAATGTCCCACCCCGGACCACCGAACAGATCGTCGCTGCCCGCGCGGAACCGGAAACGCAGCTCTTTGCTCGCCAGAATTTTGCCGATCTCGACCGTCGTCGTGATCCAATCCTTCGTCGCGTAGCCGGTGCTGTCGCCACCGAACGCTTTGCGACCACCCAGCGGATTGGTCGAGGGGGCCACGAGCGTTGCGTTGTAGCCGTTTGTGACCGTCACTCCTGGCACCGAAGCGATGTCGATCCACAACACGCCGCCGTCGTCGGACAATTCCAGAACGCCGCCGTCATAGAAGTTGCTCGTGTCACGCTCGAACGAATACCGGTGTTTGATCTTGAGGGTCATGCCTTCTGTGCCGGCCTTGATGGGCGGCGATACAAAGCGGTGATCCGATGGAGGATCGCTGTCCGGCCCATTCCAAAAGCCGTCCCCTCCAGAGCCGGGAACAAAATTCCAGGGCTCAGCGAACAACGCCTCGTCGTCCTCGACCACCCAACCGCTGTTTCTGACACTGAACTTGTCGGTCGTGCTCTGACCCGCTACCACGTCGTAATTGCCCTGGACCGAATACGTCGTGGTGATCGGGCCAGGTTTGTAAAGACCCGTGCCGTCGGCCTCGATCGTGAAGTCAAACGCAACCACAGTTTTCGCACCCGCAAGCGACACGGGCACCTTGATCGTGGTCGATTGGAACGGCGCGAGCGTCGGAATGTTGACCGGGCCCGGAACCGTCACTTCGGGAATCGTGGCCGTCACTTTGATGGTGCCGCTGGCCAAGTCCTTGTTGCCGCTGTTGCGCACCGTGATGATCAAGTTGCCGGCCTCATCGTTGTCGAGCACGCCGTCTTTGTCGCAATCGGTGGTGGATTGATCCAGCGTGATGTTGTCGATGGCCAAGTCCGCGCCCGTCGCAAAGCTCTCGACCAGGCCCGAGTGATCGGTCGAAGCCCGATCGGGTGCCACCGAACCCGAACCCATGCCGCGTTTGGCAAACGCTTGCACGAACAGGTCGTAGTCGGCTCGGTCGCTCGCCCACGCTGCTGCAAGCACCGCGTCACGCGCTTCCAAGAACGTCGGCGCATTCGGCGTAAGTTTCAGAGACGCTACCAAGTACCGGCGCATCCGCTCGTTCGCCTGCTGGAACGTAAACCGCGCATCGCGGAGCAGCGCCGCATAGCACTCCCACATCGCGATACCCCAGATTTCGCCCGCATTGTGGACTTCCGCGTTCATCGCCCCATCGCCGCCAAACGCTGGAGCAGGCGAGTTCGGCAGCGTGATGCCGTCCTCAATGTGCTTGAACGTCAGTGGGTTCTTCGTCATGTCCGTGGAGTACGGATATCGACGCAGCCCGTCATAAAAAGCGTAGTTGCCCGGTGCCCATATCGAATACCCGAGGTCTGGAAACACACCGTTCCAGTTCGCATTTGCCGGCGCAGTCGCATCTTCCGCCCGAGCCACCGTCAGCAGAACCAGGAAGTCACCCCACCCTTCGCCCATGCTCCGGCCTTGGTTGTTCGACAGACCGGCAGCGTTGCCCACCAAACGGTTCGTCAGAATGTGGCCCCATTCGTGTGCCACAACGCCCGTGTCCAGCGACCCGTCCCGCACGGCCCGATTTCCCGTAATCGTGACGTTGACCGACGTGCCACCTGTGATCTTGTTCCACAGTTTCATGCCGTCGTCATACGTCATTCCCACCACGCCCACCGTGATGGTCGGGTCCGTCCCAGCCATGTAGGGCAGCCCCAATGCGGTATCGACACTGACCAAAATGACGCCCTTGGCCCCCGAAATCTGCGCGTTCTTGACTTTGGTCCGCGAGTTGCAATTGTCCCCATACGTCAACATCGCGATTTTGCCCGCCATCGCCGCCGCGTTCACAAACGGTGCCTCGCAACCATCCTCTTTCGTCCCAGACCCGTCGTCTGCGATCACCACCTCGCCCGTCGTCGTGAAATTCGGCGACCCATATGGTGCCCCCGAAGTCTCGTAATTCCCCGAAATGTCGGCAGGGGCGTTGACTTTCAAGCCTGACGCATTGGCATCCCAAACATACATCTGGATGCGCGGCATTCCTCCGTCGGCGGGTGTGCTCGCGTTGGCGTTGTTGCGACCGCTATAATCCTGTGCTTCGCCTCGAATCGGATCGCCCTCAGTACCGCCCCGGCCCATGTTCGACTTCTGCGCGTTCCACGCCGATTCTGTCCAGCCCGCATCATAGAAGTCGTCGTGGAGCCAGTTCAGGATGAAAAACAGGTTGGTCGTAATCGCCTGAGAGTTGCTCGTCGAGGCAAGCGGGTCCGTCGTCGGATCGTAGTTCCGGTCAAACGTCTTGGCCGCAGTCGGCGGAACCCTGACATCGCCCGTCGCAAAACCATCCGGTGATGCCAAGTCCGCGTAAGCGAACACGTTGTTTCCGTTCAGTTCCGTCGCATCTGCTGGCAGCCACGGATCGTTCCGAGAAAAACCCGCGCTTTCCAACGTCACCAAATTCGATGCCTGGAACGTCGGCGCAGCCGTGGTCCGGGTTCCCGTCGGGTGAGGCGTGAAGCTGTTCCCCATCGGACTGTCCCACGGACGATAAGGGGCCGTTGTGTCCGCCCACACGCGATATGTGAAGGCATCAGCAGCGGTCAGGCTGTGTTTGAAAAACACCGTTCCATCCACCGCCGAAACGACAAACGCCATCATCCGCGAGTCGTTGCTGCTCCTGTATCCCACTTCGAGCTCCGTGTAGTACGACGGAACCAAACCCTCGGGACGAGCAAACCACACCTTGCGCACGCGGGCGGGGCCACCTTGCACCAGCCCCTCGATATCGGGCGCGCTTTCCATTTCCAACTTGGAATAGGCCCCGGCCTGTTTTCCCGAAAAATGGAGTTTCGAGAGCACGTATCGGCCATTCGTCATCGAGCGGAATGCCGCCGAAACCGCAACCGTCTCGTCCATCGCCCACTTGTCGGACACGCGGCGCGTCTTTGCTGCAAAATGGCCCGCAGCAAACTGCGGATTCATGTCCCGGTCCATCGCAATCTTCAAACTGCGGCGAAACACCGGCACTCCGTCGATTTCCTGGTCAAAATGCGCGATGAGCGGCCCGTTGCCTGCATCGTGCAAATCGGACAGCTTGGCCTGGCTCACCGACTCGGAGGTCAAGCTGTAGGCCGACTTGAGCCCCCGCAACGCACTCCAAGCCACCGTTTTTTTGTCGCTCCCCATCGGGATCGAGTTTTCTGCCCGAATCCTGCTCAGCGTCGGCTGGCCACTCTCACGGTCCCGGTGCATCACCTGAGAAACGAGGCGCAGCGCTGGGCCGTTGTCCGCACTCGGCTGCGCAACATTCGCCTCAGGCGCGTTTGGCTGACCGCACGCACCGAAAAGACCCGCCAGGGCCCCCAAACCGACCCTCGGAAAGATCCGCGATCCGAATCTACTCTTTCGCATCGTATGCTCCTTGTCGTCGGGACGACTCCTGCCGCCCCGTCTAAGAAAAATGGTCCTGAAGCGTTTTTACAGGCCCGTCCGCAACACCGTGCCCCCATCGCCAAAGACGAACACGTTGCTCGTGCTGGCACCATAGACTCGCGTCAGGTTCCCAGCCGTTCCCGTGGCCAGTTGCTTCCACGTCGTCCCGTCGTAACGCAACACTTTGCCTCCGTTCCCCGCAACGTACATCGTTCCGTCGGCAAAGCCCCACACGCCTACAAACGGACCTGCCGTCGGAGTCGTTTGTTGCGTCCAATTCGTTCCGTCGAATTTGTACACACCTGTTGGTCCCACCGCCCACACATTCGTCGCCGAGCCAACCCAAAGACCGAGCACATTCATCGTGCTCGGGCCTGCAATCGCGTTCCACTTGCTGCCGTCCCAGCGCAGGACGGTTCCGCCATCGCCCGCAGCCCAAACGTCGGTCGCCGACACCGCCCATAGCACTTTCAATGTCGCGCTCGTGCCCGTGGTCACGCTGCTCCACGACGAACCATTCCAACGAAGAGCTTTCCCACCTGCACCCACAGCCCAAGCGTCTTGCCCGGACAACGCAGTCACCGCGTACAAGTTCGTCGGCACACCGCTCGTCACAGACGCCCACTTGCTGCCGTTCCAGCGCAGAATCATGCCGTTTTCACCGACAGCCCAAGCGTTGCTCGAGGAAGACCCTCCGACGCCGTGAAGCGCGGTGGTCACACCGCTTGGCACCATCGAGAACGCCCCGCCGTTCCAGCGAGCGATCGTTCCACCACCGCCAACTGCCCAAATGTTCAGGTCGCTGGTTCCCCACACGCCATTCCAACCGGCTTGCATGCCGCTGCGACCCGCAGACCAACCCGTGCCGTCGTTGTGCATGACCGTTCCAGAATCACCGACGGCCCAAACATTGGTCGCCGATGACCCCGAGATGCCGTTGATTGGCGTTGTGACAGGAGACTGCACGTTTTGCCAGGCCAGCGTTCCCTTCGGGTCTTTCGCATAGTGAATAAACAGGCCCTGTTGTGCACCCACCCACACGTCCTCGGGCCCGGAAGCCCAGGACGACAAGAAGCTCGTTGTGTAAAGCGGCGACGAACTTGGAAACGCCAGCGGCGACCACGTCGTGCCATTCCACGGACAGAAGTAGCGATAGCCACCCACCCACGCATGCGTGGCATCCAGGTTGAACACCGTGTTGAGTTCGTACACCACCGACGAGCTGATGGTCTCCATCGCCCACGCGGTCCCGTTCCAACGAATCACCGTTCCGAACTCACCCGTGACGCGAATGTTGCTCCCGGACAGACCATGAATCGCTGTCAGGCTCCTGCCCGTTGCGGCTGCCGGCAGGGTGATGGCTGTCCACGCCGTGTTGTCCCACTTGCGGAGTGTGCCCCCTTGACCCACCACGTAAACATTGCTCGCGTCTGCGGCCCACACCCCTTTCAGGTTGTTTGTCGTGCCCGCGTTCACTGTCGCCCACTGCGTTCCGTTCCAACGGATCACCGTGCCGCCGTGGCCCACCGCCCACACGTCGTTCGCGGCCAAACCGTACACACCGGTCAGTTTTTGCGTCACACCGCTCGCCGTCTGAGACCACGCTTTTCCGTCGTAATGAAGAGCCGTGCCGTTTTCGCCCACCGCCCACGCATCATCCGCCGCTCGGGTCCACACCCCATTCAGGCTCACACCAGCGGGCAGAGGGTTCTCCCAGCACACGCTGTCTGCTGAACACAATCGCTTGTCAAACTTGGCATCCACCGAGGTCGCCAAATTCACTTCGACGTTGCACACCGGGTCCGTTCCCTGGTTGTCACAGGCACCGGTCCAACCTGCAAAGCCCGACCCGAGATCCGCCGTCGCCACCAGCGTCACCGTCGATGGAATCGGCACTTGGGCTTGGCACGTTGCTCCGCAATCGACAGCTTTGTCTGTCGAAACCACTTTGCCCGCCCCGGAACCGGATTTCGTCACGGTCAGAGCGACTGTCGGAGGAACGTACTCCGTATCAAATTTCGCATCGACGGTCGCTGTGTTTCCGTCGTTCGGGTCCATCGAGAGTTTGACCTCACACGTCGCACCCGTTCCAGAACACGCGCCACCCCAGCCCACAAACGAGGAACCTTGTTCCGGTTCCGCTTTCAGGGTGACGGTTGCGCCCGGATCAAACAGGCGGGAACAATCAGTCCCACAGGAAATCTCGCCCCCCGAAGTGGAGACTTTGCCGATGCCAGTGCCAGAACGAGTCACAACAACGGCTTTCTTTGGCGCGTCTTGTGTTCCCGTCGTCCCGCACGAGAAAATGGTCGACAGCGCAGCGATGCCCAACGGCATCAGGGTCAAACGCCCACGAACAGGCCAATAAGAGGACATGTGCAGCACCTACCCTTTCTGGTTTTCTTGAAAGTTCTTCTGTTACTACAAGCAACCCAAGCTCCAATCCGCCCTGCCAGCAACAGCGGGCGCGAATCAGAACATGCTATTTCACACCCCTTATTACTCCTTGGGTCTTGTGTGGCGCGCAATCTTTTTTTGTGGGTTTTCGATGGAGATCGCGGAGTTTAGAGCACAATCATTCGCTGTATGCCTTGCAAGGAAATGTCGTGAAATTGGGTCTTGAGTGGGACCACTCGGGTGAGGCTGCCGGAATGGAACTACTGGCCTCTTGCGCAACACGGCAATCGCGTCTACGGTCGGCACCAACATGCCCTCCTGCCGTTCTTTTGCTGGTGCCAGCGCAAACGGCCATCGGTCGAACTTGAATGGGTCGAACTTGAATCGAGTTCGGGTTGCTGGTTCGTCGATTGGGTTTTGGCCGCTGGTTTGGTCGTGGTTCCTTGGCTGTTTTGCCGGGTGTTGCTTGATCGGTCGCGTTTCCGACGGTCATGCACAGGGACCTGCGGTTCAAAACGAAAAGCCCAAACGTGTCTCGGTTTCGTACTTTGGAGACGGTGTGGTCAGACCTGGGGCGCGTGTAGCCTATGAAGGCACGCTGTACTCAAGTGGACCACACAAACTTCTCATGGCGGCCAGTATCGGCGGGCACCAAACGTTGCCCGGTTACGCGCTGTTTCTCGCGATCGGAGGAGGCTATCGGTTGGCGCTCGCATCGGGGCTTTTCCTCGATGTTCAGGCGGCGATTGGCTACAAAGCCGTCAACAAGCCCGGCAGCGTCGAAAGCCTGCCCGACGGAGGTTCCGTCCAAATGCCTCCGTCTGTAAGCAACTACTTCATGCCCATTGGTTTGGCTGGTGTCGGCTTTGACTTGATGCCCAGGCTCGCTGTTCCCGTCAGCGTTTTTGTTCACGGCGGCGGGTACGGCCTGACAGGAAACGGAGAGCCATTTTCCGGCGGATACGTGTTGGATGCTGGACTTGCGTACCAGTTTGGAACCGGGCGGCCTTCGACGGTCCCTCTGCCTGTTGCATCTCCGCCGCCTGCCGAGGCCCCTCCCGATTTGGATCAACAACCCAGTCCAAGCCCTGTGCTTTCCCCTGCACCGGCGCAGCCCCCCGCGCAACCGACCAAACCGCAAGTGCCCAGCGAGCTGCGTCCGCCGTCGTTGTTTCCTCCGGAATCTGCGGGAAATCCCGCTGGTTCTGGACCTCCGCAAGAGACAACGCCAACCGTGCCCCCTCTCCCTCCGCCTCCCACTGCAAACCACAACCCCTAAGGAACAAGCACATGAATCGAATTTCTGCTTCCACGTGCCTGACGGTTCTCGTTGTCGCAGGCTGCCAGCCCGCAGACGACCTTCCTGAACCCATTGCTCAGGCTCAAAGCGCACTCAGCCCCGATGTCGCAGCCATGTTTGACAAGAACGACCGACCGGCTGACAGCTTTCGCGTCGTTGGAAGTCTGCGTCCCCCGACGTGGTCTTGGGGCGAAATCGAGCTTCTGGAAGGGGCCCAGCGTGTCCGCACCGAGGGCTACAACCGTCGAACCGAGAAACTGCGCGCCCAAGACACCTACCAAAGCCGCGAATATCCACTCGGGACGTATTTTGGCGCGCTCAACCAGCAGATCGTGGACGGCTTCAACCTGTTTTACAAAAACTCCTGTGCGACGACCAAAGGTGCGAGGTGTTCGACCCCAGGACCCATGCGGCCCGATGCGCGCTTTGTGCTTTTGCACAAAGGGCCGAAAACCTTTGCAAAAACCTGTTCTGTCGAAAAAGCGCCCCTTTTGCTGGTTCATGGTGCGATGCAGGATGCAAATGTGTGGCTGTTTCCCGGAGGCAACGACGGCGCAGGCAATCCGTATCCTGGTACGACGCAAAAAACAGGTCTCGTGCAAGCGATGGAAAGCGCCGGGCGATGTGTGTATGCCGTCACGTTCGGGAACTTCCATGGTGACAACTACAGCCACGCCATCGCTGTCGCCAATGCCATCGCTCGCATCCGCAAAATTCACACAAAAGCCGACGGAACAGCCCCGAAAGTAGACGTGCTCGCGTGGAGCAAGGGTGTGCTTGCGGTCGATGCGTACCTGGCCAATGCGTCGTCGTGGCCGAGTCTTTCAACGCGATTTTTCGATCGTGTCGCCGCTGCGCAAAGCGAAAGCGTTCCCGCGTTTCGCGGCGATGTGCGCGTGTATGTGGCGCTGTCGGGGCCTCATTTGGGCATCGACCTGAATTTCAGGCATCCCATCCATACGCTGACCATCGCGAGCACCTCGTGGAACGCGCCCGTCGGACGCGGCCCAATGCCGTGGACGTATTTTTCTGCGCTCCAGTGTGTGAATTGGGGGCCCGATGTGCCCTGGTATGACAATCCGTATGCCGAGAGCGTCTGCGAGGGTCGAGGCGGGACTTGGCCGGACTTTTTCAATCGAATTTATGTCTCGAACGTGAGCGGACTCGATGCCGACGGAAAGCCCGTTTCTCGCGGTTCGCTCAAGACCTTGAATCTGACCGACGGAGCCTCGTCGAGCGGATATTCCTTCGACGAATACAACATCAGCTTGTTCGGAAGCGTGTCGGATGCGGGCAAATGGGTCAGCGCCTATGCGGGGCAATTGCAAGCGGCAGCCGATTTGCGTGCGGATTACCCGATTCCACGGCGCGATTCGAGCGACTGGAAAGACATCGATCCCGACGAGAATCGCTACTATCCGTGGCTTCGACCGAAGCTGTCTTTCTTGGCAGGCGGCTATCTGGACGATCCGAACCGGCAGGCGTGCCGAAAAACTGCATTTTTGCCGTCCGCGTCTCCGTGTGTTGCGTGGCACACGGCATACAATTCACGAAATGCCGAGGCCTCGTCGGGTTTTTACAGCAAATACCAACTGATGTCGGGTCTTGGCATCGAGGCTGCCGCCGAGATGGGCGGGCATTTCGTAGACCGGCTGAAATCAGTCGGCTTGGACTCTCGTCTGGATGCGGTGTACGTGCTGCACGGAGAAAGCGGGGGCGCTGCCGGATCGGCGTACGAAACCGATGGAATGACTTGTCCGACCTGTTCGGTAAACGGCGATGGTGTTTTGTTCAAAAAAAGCATCGCTGCCGTCGATATGCTGACCAGAGCATGGTCGTCAGAAAAACGCTCGAAAGACGCAAAACAGGAAGGCGTCGCGTTTGGACATTTGGAGGTCGGTGTGGCACCCGCCGTGTGGGCCAAGGTGCTCGCACAACTTACTTCCAGGGATTGACCGGCGCGGACGCCTCCGCACCAACAGCGGAACTTGGGCCCCGGTTATTGGCACCGTCAAGGCAGAACCACATGGCGATGCGGCCAGGCTGAACGGTGGGTTGGTGCCATTGGAGCCATTGGTGTTTGATCGCTGGCCCTCGTCTGTGAGAACGTGGTAAGCATGGCCCGGCGGTTTTTCGACTGCCGAAACTCCCTTTTGAAGGAACGACGTAAGCCATGGATCTCCGTCTGAGCGACGAGCAAGGATTGGCCCAGAAGACGGCCTCGGATTTTGCGAAAAACGAAGTACTTCCCAAAGCCGCAGACATCGACCGCGAGCACCGTTTTCCCGCCGAATTGGTGAAACGGATGGCGGAACTCGGCTTTTTGGGGATTGCCGTTCCCGAGGAGTACGGCGGTGCCGGGCTTGACACGGTGTCGTATGTGCTGGCCCTCGAAGAAATTTCACGAGCCTGCGCCTCGACGGGAGTGATCATGAGCGTGAACAATTCGCTCGTGTGTGACCCGCTCTACAAGTTCGGCACCGAAGACCAAAAACGAACTTGGCTGACCAAGCTTGCGTCGGGACAAATGCTCGGCTGTTTCGCGTTGTCCGAACCGGATGCGGGCTCTGACGCTGCGGCGCAAAAAACGGTCGCAAAGCAAGACGGCGACAGCTGGGTGATAAACGGTGTGAAAAACTGGATCACCAACGGGAAAAACGCCGACGTGTGCATCTTGCAGTGCATGGCTGACCCGCCCGGAACCAAAACGGGCCACAAAGCCATCACGACGTTCATCTTGCCGATGGACTTGCCGGGTGTTCGGACGGGGCCTGCGGACAAGAAACTCGGGATTCGCGGTTCGCAGTCGTGCCAGATTTTTCTCGATGATGTGCGCGTCGGGCGCGACCTTTTGCTCGGCGATGTCGGGATGGGTTTCAAGATCGCGATGAGCACGCTCGACGGAGGTCGAATCGGCATTGCGGCGCAGGCGCTCGGAATCGCTCGTGCGTCGTTCGAGGACGCAGGCCGGTATTCGCTGGAGCGCAAGACGTTCGGCCAGCCGATCGCAAACCACCAGTCGATTCAATGGAAACTGGCGGACATGGCGACGGAACTCGACGCGGCGCGGCTTCTGACGCTGCGCGCAGCAACGATGAAAGACAAAGGTCTGCGGCACAGCAAGGAATCCGCGATGGCCAAGCTGTTTGCCTCGGAGTGCGCGAACCGGGCCGCGAAAGAGTGTGTGCAAATTTTTGGCGGCAACGGCTACGTCGAGGACTATCCTGCGGAGCGTCACTACCGCGACGCGAAAATCACCGAGATTTATGAGGGAACCAGCGAGATCATGCGCATCGTGATCGCAGCCTCGCTGCTCAGAGAATAAACGACACGCACGTCGTGTCTTGTCCGAAGGAGATCGCCATGCTGCATGCACACCTTCCCAAAAACGACCTGACGAAAACCCTTCCACACTGGTTGCGGACAGGACTTTGCGCGGGAGGTGTTCTGCTCTGGGTTCTCTCTCAGGCGGGGTGTGAGGAAAAGAACCCACAGGTGCGTTCGTCTCGTACACAGATCCGCACCGGCGGCAAAAACCCACAACAGCCCGGCCCAGGCTACACAGAGCAAAGCGAGAATGCGGAAGACCGTGCAGAAGCGGTGCGACGAGTGTGTACGCGCAAGGCCTCCAGCGAGCTTCCTTTGTGCTGGAGCAGCGAGGTTGAGCGGACCAAGAACCGCAAGTTTGAAGCGCGCGTTGGCGTCATGCTGACGGTCTCTCCGCAAGGGCGCGCGGAGCAGGTCGAAGTGGTTTCACCCCAGCCTGAGCTGCAACAGCTTGAGCAATGTGTTGCCGATGCGGCGCGGAGCTGGATTTTTCCCGAGGGAACGGCTACGGCGCTGGTTCGCTGCGATTTCTTTTTGCGCAGCAGCCAGTAGAGGAAATGGGATGAGGAACGGTCTTTGTCGTTTTTCGCTCGTGAGCGTGCTTGTGTTTGGTGCCGTGTTCGGAACGGCGGGAACGGCGATTTCGCGAAAGAAACCCGCGAAACCGACGCCCGCTCCTGCGCAGGCCGAGGACATGGCGATCGAGGGAATTGCAGGACAACTCGACGCGCCAGCCGTGCTCTCCGTCCTGGAAAAACACAAAGCGCAGCTCAAAAAATGCTACGAGGACGTGTCGTCACGCCTTCGTTTCTTGAGTGGCCACATCGAGATCAAATTGTTCATCGGCACCGACGGAAAAGCCCGCCACGTCATTACGCAAAAGTCGAATCTTGGCTCCTACGAGGTCGAAAAGTGCCTGGTCGATTCTCTTGGGAACGTGGACTACCCAGCGGCCAAAGGCGGTCTTGGGGAAATCACGTATCCGATGGATTTTGCGGGAATGGTTCCGACGACGCAGCTTCCGTCGGATGTTGCAGAAGAACAAATTGGAAAAGAGAAAAAGAAGCTGCTCGTCTGCGCCGACAAGGCGAAAAAGGGCAAATCCACCGACAGGGTTGCACCGATAGATGCAATGCGAATGACGGTCTATGTCGCACCGGGCGGGCAAGTGGCCTCGGTGGGTTTTTCGTCACCGAAAGAGCCGTTGAGCCAGCCGATCGCAGACTGTCTGTTTGGAAAAGTTCGGAATTTGAAACTGCCCGACCCGCTCGGGAAAGTGGTGAAATTCGAGTATCCGCTCGGTAGAAACGACGACCTGTAGTCACCTGTCGTTGCCTGTAGCGAAAAGTGGACAAGCAAACCCATGCACTTTGAGCCAACCGAAGAACAACGCCTCGTCGAAACCACGGCCCGTCAATTCGCGGACCAAGTGTTGAAAAAAGCTGCGGCAGAACGGGATCAAAAAAGCCTCTTTCCCGAACAGGAAATGAGACAGCTTGGCGAATTGGGACTTTTGGGCGTCAACATCCCCGAAGAGTACGGTGGCTCACAAGCCGGTGTCGTGGCGTATTCGCTGGCCATCAGTGCCATTGCGGCTGCGGATGCGTCCGTGTCCGTCGCGATGGCGGTCACGAACATGGTCGCCGAAGTGATTTGCACGTTCGGGACCGAAGCCCAAAAACAAGCGTATGTTCCAAAACTGTGTTCGGGCGAGGCCCTCGTCGGAGCTTTTGCGCTATCGGAGCCTCAAGCCGGTTCGGATGCAGCGTCGCTACAGACGGTCGCGGAAAAAGTGGACGGCGGATATCGCCTGACGGGAAACAAACAGTGGATCACGTCTGGAGATCGAGCGGGTGTGATGGTGGTTTGGGCCCGTACAGATGGAAAACAGACACAGAAGCGGAACCCGGCAACGGGCCTTTCGGCTTTCGTGGTCGAACCCAGCGCACCGGGTCTTTCCGTCGGACGCGCTGAACACAAACTGGGCTTGAAAGGCTCGACGACGGTTCCGCTGGTGTTCGACGGCTGTTTCGTCAAGGAGGCTGCGCGACTTGGCGAGGAGGGCGACGGTTTCAAAATCGCGATGGTTGCTCTCGACGGGGGGCGAATTGGCATCGCGAGCCAGGCGGTTGGTGTGTCGCGGGCGGCTTTGTCTGCTGCGGTGTCGTACTCGAAAGAGCGCAAACAATTTGGGCAACCGATTGCACAATTTCAGGCTGTTGGAAACATGCTCTCCGACGGCGCAATGCAGCTTGAGGCGGCGTCCCTTTTGGCGTTGCGGGCGGCTTGGCTGAAAGAAAATCGGCTGCCTTTCTCGCAAAAAGCGGCGATGGCGAAACTGTACGCCTCAGAGGCGGCAGGGCGAATTTGCGATATGGCGCTGCAGGTTCACGGTGGGTACGGCTACACGCAGGAGTTTCCCGTCGAGCGATATGTGCGAGATGCTCGCATCCAACGAATTTACGAGGGAACCAGCGAAATACAGCGTCTGGTCATCGCTCGATCCGTGCTCAAGGAGTTTTCCGAACATGCAGGCTGATTCGACTTTCGAGCAGACGAAGAACAAGTTGCGCATTTTGGTCGCAAAACCGGGTCTCGACGGACACGACCGAGGCGCGAAGGTGGTGGCTCGTGCGCTCTCGGATGCGGGCTATGAGGTGATTTACACGGGTCTGCACCAGACTCCGGCGATGATCGCAGCGACGGCAGTGCAAGAAGCAGTGGATGCGGTGGGTTTGTCGATTCTGTCGGGCGCGCACATGACCCTGATTCCGGCGGTGTTGCAAGCACTGCGTGCTCGGGGCGCAGACAACGTGCCGGTGTTCGGCGGGGGGATCATTCCCGAAGAAGACGAAACAGAACTGAAAAAGCAAGGTGTGGCGGCCCTTTTTCGTCCAGGCACCTCGACGCAAGAGATCATCGAGTGGGTAGAACACGTCGTGCGACCTTCCGCCGAAAAAAACCGCCTGCGCTGACGTCTGGCGCTTTCACAAACACATCCAGGCGAAAAACATGATGGATTTTGAGCTTTCCGACGACGAAAAAGCACTGCAAAAGACAGTGCGCGATTTTGCGCAGGCCGAGATCGCGCCGCACTGCCGCAAGTGGGACAACGAATCACACTTCCCCACAGAGCTTGTTCCCAAACTGGGGCAGCTTGGTCTTCTGGGGATGACGATCGACGAGGAGTACGGCGGTTCGGCGATGTCGATGCAAGAAATCGCGCTCGTCATCGAGGAATTGGCCGCCGTGGATGGATCGGTTGCCATCACAGTCGCGTCGCACAACGGTTTGTGTTCGGGGCACATCAGCCTGTTCGGGAACGAAGACCAAAAACGCCGGTATTTGCCGGATTTGGCGTCGGGAAAAAAACTTGGCGCGTGGGGTTTGACCGAACCGGGTTCGGGCTCGGATGCGGCGGGTGCGAAAACAAAAGCTACGCGACTCCCAGACGGAAGCTGGAGTTTAAGCGGTCAGAAAACGTTTATTACGCAGGGTTCCGTGGGCAGCGTCGCGGTGATCTTGGCCGTGACTTCTCCCGAAAAAAAACAGCGAGGCATCACGTCATTCATCGTCGAACACGGTACGCCGGGTTTTTCAGCGAGTCGTCGAATCGAAAAAATGGGGCTGCATGCATCGGACACGGCGGAACTCACGCTCGACGATGTTCGCGTCGCGGACAGCCAGCGATTGGGAGACATCGATCAGGGTTTTCTTGACACGCTGCGGATTTTGGATAAGGGCCGCATCACGATTGGCGCGATGGCGCTTGGGTTGGGCGCGGGTGCGATGGAAGCGGCGATTCGCTACGCGAAAGAGCGACGGCAATTTGGCAAAACGCTGTCGGAATTTCAGGCGATCCAAAACATGATCGCGCAATCGGTGATGGAGCTTGATGCTGCGCGGCTTCTGCTTCGTCGAGCGGCGTGGATGTTCGACCAGGGAATGCGTTTTTCCATGCAGGCGTCGATGGGGAAACTGTACGCAGCGCAGGCGGCGATGCGGGCATGCAGCGTGGCCGTGCAAATTCACGGCGGCTACGGGTACACACGCGAGTTTCCCGTCGAAAAAGCGATGCGCGATGCGAAATTGTGCGAAATCGGCGAGGGCACAAACGAAATTCAGCGCCTTGTCATCAGCCGAGAATTGCTGGGCAAAGGCCAGTTGGTCGTTCCGGGTCTTTTATGACGGTCGGTTCCGCAATTCGCCGTCACTTTGCAGAGGTGGTTTCGTCTTTCGTTCTGGCGTGGAAAGACCCGGCGGAGCTTTTTTTTCCCGAACAGTTGGCACAGACCCGAAAGCGAGCCGTTCGTTTCGCCATCACGCTGTTTGCGCTGTGTTTCGGTGTGGCCGGATGTGGGATGGCGTTCATCGGTCTGGCCACGCGGCAAATTGCGGTGTTTGGGGTCGTGGGTGCCGCGCTGTTTGTGTTGGGGCCGCTTTTCAACTTGGGGCTTTTGTACCTGGAAGCGCTGTTTCTGAGGGCGTTTGGACCGCATCCCGTAAGCGGTTCTGAGGCCTGGCATTTGGTGGTCGCAGGCGTTGCATTTGCGCAAGCGACGTGGCCTGTGTTGATCGTGCCGTTTGTGGGTTTGCCGCTGGGGCTTCTGCTGGGCGCACGCATCATCGTGAGCGGGATGAAAAAACTCGGCGCACAAAACGGGGAACGGGCGTGGCTGGCGGCGTTGTGTGCTCTCGGTTTGCCGTTTTTGTTGTCGCTTGGGCTCAGGTCGTGGGTGGCTGAAACCTACCGCTTGCCAGGCGACAGTATGCTGCCGACGTTGTCGTCGGGGGACGTGGTTTTTGTGACGAAATACGACTACGGCTTGCGGTGGCTCGGAAGCGCAGAACCCTCGTTTGCGCGAGTGCCCAAACTGGGAGATTTGGTCGTGTTCATGCAGAAGAGCAGTGGCGACGACAAAGCTCCACTTCTTGTCAAGCGCGTGGTGGGTCTGCCGGGCGACGAAATCGAGGTGCGAGGAGATCGATTGTTTCGCAACGGCTCGCCAGTCGATACGGTTCCGCAGAACACGCCGTGCGAATACCGCGCCAGCAACGACTCCAAACCGCGGGAAGAGACGACGATTCGGTGCCGGAGCCAGGAAGAACAACTGGGCATTGTTCGCTACACGGTGTGGAACGATGCCGACGGGAACCGAACGCCGTTTGCGCGGGTGACGGTGCCGCAGAGCCAAGTTTTTGTGCTTTCGGATAACCGTTCCAATGGCGTGGACAGCCGAAACTTCGGAAGCGTTGGGTTGGAGCGACTTGTGGGCCGGGTCCGCACGATTGGTTGGTCTTTTTCCAAAACCGGATCTTTCCGTCGAGAACGCCTGCTTCTGGCACCGCACTAACCCACAATCTCGCGCCCGCTTTTCAACGAAACAACACACCTACATTGTGTTGCGCTCCGGTTGAGGAATACGCTCGTTTCTGGGAGGCGCGCGATGTTTCGATTGCGGCTCCTGTGGGGGAAAAGAATGCAGGCGCGTGTTCGACTTTTGTCTCAGTCGGCGCTCATTCGGATCGAGGCGCTCTCGGATTTGGATGGCGATGAAGCGGCAGACGTGTACGCAGCCCGGCGAGCACTGCTCCAAGACTCCGATGGGCGCGTTCGTGCGGAAGCGGCGCGTGTTCTGTCCACGGCGAGAGCGGTTTCACCGACGACGTGGCTGACGGAGGCGCTTGGCGACGATTTGCCGAGCGTGCGCGAGGCGGCGGCGCGGTCTTTGGGCGCATATCCAACCTTTGCAGCCTGCGAGGGACGGCTTCGTCGGCTGGCACTTCTGGATGCGGTGTGGTGGGTGCGACGCACGGCGGCGTTTTCGCTGGCCAAGATTGCAAAACAACGTGCGATACCGACGCTGAAGGAAGTGCTGGGAGATCCGTTTTGGCGTGTACGGCACGCGGCGGTGCAAGCCCTTTCGGTGTTGTGGCAGTCATTTCCCGACGAGCGGGAGCACATTCTGGAAGTCGAATCGACGATGAGCGAGGCCAGCCAAAGCGCACACATGGAGCTTGTGTCTCGCGTCATGCCCGAACTTGCGGCGTACAAAGCATCGGCACCGCCGCCTGCCAACCATGCAGTCGCAAATCCCGATCCAGCGGTGACGACGGCCCGGTTGCGAATGATGCCGCTTGCTCAACTGACGCCAGCCGACCTTGTGCCGTTTTTGTCTGACGCTCACGCGCCGCTGCGAGAGCTTGCGGTGTCGCGGCTTTTGCAACTGGGCCGCATGGATGAACTCGAGGCGGTGCTTCCACACATGGCGATTCCCGGCCTGCCACACGCGCTTGAGGCTGCGACCAAGCTGCTTTCGTTGAGCATCCGTCGGCAGCCTGCGTTGGTGAAGCGCATCCTGGGCGACATTGATGCACCTGTAGGTGCAGTGGTGTGGGCGTGCGAGACCGTGCGACAAACGAATGCCTCACGAACGCCGGTTTTGGGCGGTCTTTTTCACAAACATCCGGTGTGCCGACTCCACGCCGTGCGGTGCCTGGATGAACTGGGCGAGACCGACGCGACGCTGTTTGAACGAATGGTGGAGGACGAAGACAGCGACGTGCGAAGTGCGGCGCTTTTGGCGCTTTTGACGCGGCTGCGCGAACCCGATTTGTCTCGTCATTTGCCCGAATTGCTCGGGCCGGACAGCCGACCGATGATTCGTCTGTTGCTGCTCGATCGGGCCGCGCAACACCGCGACAGGGTGCTCTTGAGTCGGCTGGCCGACGACCCGCATCCGCTGGTTGCCGCCAGAGCGTTGCGGATGCTCGGCCAACTGAGGCTGTTGACTTCTGCCGAAACCTACGCGCAAGACCCACAGCGACAGCCACAGCCGCAAAACGATCCGTTGATTCGCGAAGCCGTTTTGCCGCATGTTTCCGTCGAAACGCTTGTGCGCCTTCTTGGGAGCGATCCCGATCCGGTGGTGCGACGCCAAGCCTTGCGGCAAGCCTTCCGACGGCGCGGAACGCTGGATGCAGCACAACGGAAAGCGATTTTTTTGCAGGCCGCAGCAAGCGACGACCCGTGGATGCGAGCACGCGGCGTTTCGTTTGCCTCGTGCGAGCGGGATTTGCGCACGTTGCTTTCGCTGTGTCGCGATGCGCACAAAAACGTACAGCGAGCGGCGCACGACAAACTCGAAGAATGGGATGAACGAGGGCATGCGATTGCCGTGCTTTTGCGCAATGGCGTTTTGGATGCAACGACGCACGTCGCTGGGTGCCAAGAACTGCTGAAACTTGCTTTGGTGCAGCCGAACCCAAACGAGGCGCTGTCCGAGGTGGCTGCCTTCCTGGACACCGCCGTTTTTCAGAAGCTGCCGCACGAACAACTAGATCCGTCAGATCCGTCGGTGCGCGCGCTTCGGGAAACGATTGATGTGTTGCGAGGGAAGCGACCGCCAGTGTGGTCCCACGACGCATCGGAAGCGTCCCCGCCGTCTCCCAAAGAAAAACCGCCTGCGTCTGGCGAGAGGCGAGCGTTGGGAAAGACGGGTTTGCTTGTGTCTCCGCTTGCGATTTCGGGGAAAAATAGCCTGCCACCGCGCGCGTTTTCCAAAGCCCTCGACGCGGGCGTGAACCTGTTTTTCTGGGAACCTCCCTATGAAACGCTGTCGCATTTTGTGCGCACCGAGCGGAATCGACTGCACGTCGTCACAGGCTCGTATGAAGCGGATGGACCGTCCCTGGTCCGCGACGTGGAACGAGCGTTGCGCACGCTGAAAACGGACCATTTGGATGTGTTTTTGCTGTTTTGGGCGCGGTCTCCCGAGCGGTTTTCGGAGGAAGCACTCGAACAGCTCGCGAAACTGAAGCAGGCAGGGAAAATTCGAGCGACGGGTTTTTCGACGCACGACCGCGCGTTGGCCGAACACGCCCTTCGGCTGGGTCGGCTGGATCTGGTGATGACGCGGCACAGCGCAGCGCATCCAGGTGCCGAAAAAACGCTGTTTCCGTTGTGCGAAGCCTTGGGAGTCGGGTTGCTGACGTTTTCAGCGACTTCGTATGGCCGTTTGCTGAGGCCGACAGGAATCTCAAAAGACGTTGTGCGCTTCTCGGCGGCAGATTGCTATCGATATTCGCTCGGGCAAGCTGGCGTTTCGTCGGTGATTTCGGCTCCGCGCTTTCCAAAAGAACTTACGGAAAACTTGGCGGCACTCTCCGATCCGGTGTTGTCCGACGAAAAGCGGGCCGCTCTTCGGGCGCACGGTGAGGCGGTTCACACACAAAGCAGACGGGTGAATGCACTTTTGCGAAAAGGCCACGAAAGCCCGCTACATCCGCCGGGAGAACAAGCGACGTTGGCGATCCGGTTGGCTGAACTTCTGGCTGAACATCCCGCGCCTCCGTATGAACCGCTCGGGAATGTGACCGCGCGGCTTTCTCACGTCTTGGGCAGGAGCGGCGGTCGTGACTAGAACACGACTTTCCCGTCGAGAAAACGCCGTGCTTCCTATTTTTCCTATGGCTTGGGAAAATGATCACCGCAGCGTTCTTTCGCTCGCCACGCAGTTAGCTTCCTCCGCGATGTTACGTCGTGGTTGCTTTCGACATGCACTGGACAATGCGCTGGTCCGAGCTGCCGCTTGCGGCTTTTCTCAGCTCGGTCACCGCTGCCACGCAAGTAGCTGCGAGCGAAAGAACGCTGTTTCTTTTTCGCATTCGGGAGGCCAAACCCCATGAGCCTGTCGCGCCTGCTGTTTGAACTTGTCCCGCTGTGCGAAGCCTTCGACGACCATTTCGAGCAAATCGCGTCGCTGCTCGAGCGGCACAAAGACCTAGCGGAATATGAAGTCGCTCGTTTTTATGTAAGCCGATTCACCACACGAACCCTTGCGCAGCTCGTCAAAAGCGAAGACCCAAGAAAACGAGAACAGGCCGCGCGCCTCATCCGTTTGACCAGCACGGCCCGTCGAGCAGGCGGCCCGTTGCGCGTGCTCTTGAAAGATCCGAATGCGCGGGTGCGGTCAGCGGCGTATCGCGCGGTGAGGGCGCTCGAACTCGAAGATGTTGCTCTGCCCGACAACCGATTTGGGACCCCGAAACGAAAACACGCGCGGGCGCTCGGCGGCCACAATCCGACGGGCTGGGCGTATGGGTTGTACGCAAACCTGTGGGTGTTCCGGCATTTCAAAAAGAACCAACGCAAACCCAAAACCGATCTGGCGGCGCTTGGCGTGCCGAAACTTTCGACGCGCAAAGATGTGATGGCGTGGCTCCAGATCGAAACGCAGGCTGAGCTGTCCAAACTGTTGCGCGCTGGAAGCGGTCCAGGCAGCCCTTACGTGTCGTTTTCGATCCCGAAAGCCAGCGGAGGCACGCGCACCATCACCGCGCCCAGAATGCGTTTGAGAGCGATTCAGCGGCTCATCCTGCATGAGTTTTTGGCCAAACTGCCCACGCACGCTGCTGCGCATGGTTTTGTGAAAAAACGGTCGGTGCTGACCAATGCCAAACCGCACGAAGGCGCGCAGCTCATCATCAAGCTGGATTTGGCGGATTTTTTCCCGACCATTTCCTTTTTTCGCGTGCGCGGTCTCCTGACAGGCTACGGCCTTCCGTTCGAGGTTGCGGACACGCTGGCCGGCCTGACCACGCATCGTCCGGTCCTGCCGGATGGACACGTCGTGTGGCCGGGCGTGCTCCCGCAAGGTGCGCCGACTTCGCCGGTTTTGGCCAATGTGCTGTGCCGACGGCTCGATTCGAGGCTGTCTGGCCTGGCGAAGCGGCTGGGTGCGCGATACACGCGCTATGCGGATGACCTGACGTTTTCGTTTGCGAAAGGCATGGACGAAAAGCACGACGTGGGCCGGTTCTTGTGGTGGGTGAATCAGATTTGCCAGCAAGAAGGCTTTGCGGAAAACGCGGCAAAGCGAAAAATTCTGCGACCGTCGGCCCAGCAACGCATCACCGGAATCGTCGTCAATTCCGGCCTGTCTGTGCCCCGAGATATGCGACGGACGCTTCGCGCGATTTTGCACAACTGCCGCATCCACGGTCTCGACAGTCAAGCCCGAGGCCGCAAGAACTTCCGCGCATATCTACTCGGGCTCGCTTCCTACATCCGCATGGTTCAGCCCAAACTCGGCGCGCAATTTCTGTCCGAGGTCCGCGCCCTGCTGTCTCCAAAACCGTAAAGCCAGACGTTTTTCCGCTCACGTCTGCGGCTGGCAAACGGCGTCGTGCTACATCGCGAACGGATTGCGCAGGCCGTCGTTGCCGGTTTTGGCCGGTTGGACGGTGGGCACAGCGGGTTTGGCGTCCGGTTTGACCAACAAACCAGGTGTTCCCGGTTTTGCGTCGGTTTTGGCCCCCGTCGGAATTGCCACTTTGGCATCCGTTTTGACACCAGGAACCGCTGTTTTCGCGTCTGTTGCCACTTTCGCGTCGATGACTGCCGTTTTGACATCGCCTGCCGCTGTTTTGACATCGCCTGGCTCGCTCGGCTTGCCTGCCTCTGGCGGTGGAGCCGGGCGAAGCCACAAGCTTTGTTTCGGCGGCATGGTCGCTGGTTCCGTCAGCAATCGCAGCGGCGGAAACGCGGTTTTCGCGTCGCGCACCGAGGGCTTTGTAACCGGCACACTGTCTGCGGGCAGCGGCGGCGGCGTGATCGGTGCAGGCCCAGGTGGAGTCACAGAAGACACCACCAGCGTTGTCTTGGTCTCGTCGGCCGGTCGCACGACGCGCGGGTCTGTCCCGGACACGCTCGAAACGACCGACGGAGTCGTTTGTTGCTGGCTTCGCAGCACGAGCAGCGTGCCCAGCGAACCAATCAAACCCGACAGCACCGCTGTGAGCCCAAGCGCCGTCGCCATTTGTCCTCGCGACAACGTGTAGTCGTGAGGCGAGTGAGACGGCATCTGTTGGATGACCGGCGTCATGAGCACCGGCATCGGCGTCGAAAGCATCGCAGGTGCCATTTGCGGATTCGTGTAGATGCCGCTCATTTCAGGCCGCATGGGCAGCGCGCCCAACTGTGGGGCACTGTAGGGGCCGCTCCCCTCTTGTCGGATGACCGCTGGAACCATGTGTGGGCCGGTGTAGCCCTGCACCAAATCCGGGCGCATCACATGCGGCGGCATTTGCGACGGATGAAACACGCCGCTCGGATCTTGCGGAGGCGGAACACTTTTTGGCGCACCAAACTGCGCCGCTTGATCCAAAACCGCCGAACTCGATTTCCGAATCGGCGTCGTGGCACTGTCAGGCAGACTCGCTCGGGCCCCACCGGTCGGCGTTCGCTGCGAAGACATCGATGCACTTTGCACCACGCCACTTGAATCGTCTGCCGTCGGCGCGTGCTGGGCTTCCTCATGCGCAATCGTTTGAACGTGCTGGATCACCGCGAGCGCCCGTGTGGCCCGTTTCACCTTCGCCAGGTTTTCGTCCCTCGCGACTTGCGCCGCCCGTTGCCGGTGTTCCGCTTCTCGAATCTGTTTGGCCAACGCTTCTTCGCGATCGCGAGCTTCCTGCGCGGCTCGGATGATTTCCTCAAACTCCGACGCAGAGCGCATCCGAGATTCTTCCGCCGCTTCCACCGCCTCTTGCGCGAGTTTCGCCGCCACGGCCTGCGCTTCGGCCTCTTCTTTGGCCTTTTGCGCTTTTTCTTGCGCCGCTTTGGCCTCGGCATTCGCTTTCGCTGCCGCTTCCGCTGCTGCCTTCACCGCTGCCGGTACGGGAGGCGGTTTCTTTGGCGAATCGAAAATCTCGTCGATTTCCATCTCGAGGAGTTCTTGCGCTTCTTCGGTCTCGGTGGCCATCGGAGGCAGGCTTTTTTGCGCCTCTTCAGCCAAACGTGCGGCTTCTTCAGCCTGCCGTTTCGCTTCTTGCGCGGCCCGTTCCGCAGCCTCGACCTCGGCCAATTTCGCTTGTTTGGCCTGCTCGGCTTCGTCCGCCGCTTTCCGCGCGTTGGCTTCTCGCTCGGCTTTTTGCCGGACTCGTTCGGCCCGTTCGGCTTCGAGCCGTTCTTTTTCGCGCAGCTCGGCCTGGAGTCTTTCCGCTTCTTGCCGAGCCACCTGAGCCGCTTCAGCCTCTTTTCGTTCGCGTTCGGCGTCTTCTTGCGCCCGACGCTCAGCCTCAAGACGCTCCGCTTCGATCCGCTTGGCCTGCCGCGCTGCTTCCTCGAGCAACTCTTTTTGTTCGGCGGCTTCAGCTTTCGCTGTCGCTGGATCTTTCGCGAGCTTGTCGCTTTGGCTTGACTTTCCGCGCTGACTTTGCTCCCACTCGGCCCGCATTCGGCCCAGCGTCTCGGCCCGCGCCTGTTCGAGCAATCGTTTTTGCATTTGCGCGGTTTCTTGCCGTTCGCGCTCCAGACGTTGCTGGACTTCCACTTCGCGGTTTTTCTTGGCCGCCTCGGCTCGTGCGAGCACTTTGGCTCGACCTTCTTCGGCAATCCGCTGTTCTTCCGTCAGCGGTTGGCCTTTTTCGTCCGCCTCCGCTTCCTCGACATCCTGTCCAGCCGACAAAGCCATCGCTTGCTCGGGGCTCAAACGCCCAGCTTCGACTTCCGCCAGCATGCTGGACAAGTCGCGGGCTCGCACCGTACGACGAATGACGCGCTGTTTGGCCGTGTTTCGTTTTGCCGCTGGCTTCTCGTCGTGGCTTTGGGGCTTTGCATCGCCCGCTGAAAACGCCGCCGCCGTCAAAATTTGCGAGGGGTCGCTTACATCACTGTCGTCCTGCGCGTCTTGCGAAGAACGCATCGCCACACGCTTGACGGCCACCGTTCGTTTTCTGAGCGCCTTGTTTTGCGAAAGTAGCGTCTCGATGGGCACTCGCTCGTCCGGCGGTGGCAGCGGCAAACCCGTTTTTTCAAAGGCAAGGCCAAGCCCTTTCAGAACTTCGGCCATCGAGGCATAGCGTTCCCCCGGATCTCGAGCGCAAGCCTTCCGAATTACCTCATCGAGGCCTTCCGACAGCCCCGGTGGTGCTCCCGACTCGCGCGGAAGCTGAAGCGCGGGCGGAGGAGATGACAACTTCTCCAGCACCACCTCAAGCTCCGACGCGCCGAACGCCTGCTTTCCAGTCAAGCACTCGTACAAAATCGCACCGAGCGCAAATACGTCGCCGCCACAATCTGCCGCTTCCTGCTCGCCGCTCGCCTGCTCTGGTGCCAAATACGCCAGTTTTCCGAGCGGCAAACTCTCGTCGAGACCGATCGCCCGCTTCCGCAAATGATGCAGTGCGCCGTCCAAAACAACCGGCTGGCCGGCCTCGACCTCCCGGCCTGCTTCCGACGGTAAAATCACGTTTTCCGGGCGCAAATCCCCATGAACCACTTGCTGCTTGTGAGCCTCGCCCAGCGCCCGCGCAAGAGCCGCCGTTACGATGCCCGCCGCCAGCACCGGAAGCGGGCCTCGCGAAAGTCGAATGCGCAGCGTTTCCCCCACCAACAACTCGGCGGCAAGAAACGGTGCTCCGTCGGGACCAAAACTCAAATCGACCGGCAAAAAGCCGAAACGACGCAAGCCCGACAGTACGCGCAAGTCCTGTCGAAGCCGCGACACGCGGTCATGGCTTGGTGCCAGTTCCTTGTGCAACAGCTTGACGGCAAACGGTTGTTTTTGACGCAAATGCCAGGCGTTGTACGTGACCCCAGTCATGCCTTGGCCCAAAAATGCGTCGAGACGATACGTACCCGAAAGAACCATACCAATGCGTGCCGTCGGGGATGGTTCCGAACCGGTCTGCGACATGAGGGTGTTTGGAAGGGCCATGGTGCGTCTTGAGAAGGAGGAAAAGAATCGCTCCGGGATAGCGTACCACATAACCTTCCGAGAAAGGACGCGGTTCTCGCCCCAAAAACGCTCAGAAAACCCATTCTTGCGCTGCACTGGCGTACAGGTGCAGAACTGTGCGCAACAAACACATTCGGCAAGAAAAGCGTCTGTGAAATGTCTGGAGGATGTCTGAAGAGACTCCGAAGAGACTCTGAAGAGTCTCTGAAGAGACTCTGAAGAAGGAATGGGTCTCGATGCCTGTCAGTTTTGCTCGAGCAGCTCGCTGAACAGTTCGGTGTCCAAGTAGTCCACCGGAAGGTGCATGCGCCTGACCCCCACATGTTGCTTGATCAGCAAGTCGGTCAGTGCGTCCTGGTCGTACAGTTCGATACCGGGGGCCGAGGCTACTTCAGCCTGCGCCGCAGCGCCCGCCTTCCCTGAACACAGGAGGACTCCTTCGTCAAAACCGCGCAAACGGACGCCGGCACGCAGTTCTCCGACGGCTTCCTTGGTCAGTTCAGCTTCTCCGGGACGAATTGCGCACAGCACCCGCAACGTCCGTCCTCCGCGCATCAACGTTCCAGAATAATACGCAACACCGTCGCCACGTTTGACGATTTCCGCGCCCAACATGCCGAGCCGTTCAAACAAAAGACGCATGAGCAACTCGAACGCGCCTCCCGGAAGCTGCCGAATCCGACGGCGCAACGCGACCCGAGTCGCCTCTCGTGCCCGCGAGGCCCGTTCGATCAGTTCACGTTCAGCGCCAAACAGATCGGTCTCGAGTTTCCGATCGCTCAGCATGTAGGTTCCGGGCCCAACCGTGCGAATCCGAGGCCGCAAACCCTCACTGTCTCTGTGACGTTGTTCTCGAACCAGCGCGACCCGCATCGCTCGCGACACATCCACAAGTTCACCGCGAATCAGGCGTCGCTTCACCGCAATTTCCGCAATCTGACGATGCGTCAACGCGCGTCCCTCAGAAACTCCACGCAAGACATCGTGTGCGGCGTCGGCCAAGCTCCACTGCCGGCTCGGCGCGGAAGATGGGTTTGGAGCTGCCTGCTGGTTTGGAGCTGCCTGCTGGTTTGGAGCTGCCTGCTGGTTTGGAGTTGCCTGCGTTGCAGGTGCTGTTGCAGCAGGTCCATTTGGAACGGGAGCAGGCGGCGTTGAACCTGACGATCTGGATCGCTCATCCCGCGCTCGGTCGCGACCTTCCCGATGCGAGTTTGCCCCTTCGTGCGATCTTCCACGTTCCGCAGGAGTCGGCGTATGTGACGAGGAAGCGAGCGGTTTCGGAGGCGTTGCCGCAGAGGGCCGTTCTTCTGCCCCCACTTTGCTCTGGGCCTCATGAGGTTTCGCCAACCCCTCCTCAGGCGGCGCGGTTCGTACTGGCTCGACACAGGGCCGATCGGCAGGAGAGACCTCTTTTGCCGCCAACACCGAACCCGGAGACCCCGCCGGTGGCACAGTCATCTCCGAAATTTGCGAAGACGCAGGAGGCGGGATCGGCGTCGAACGACTGGACACGCTCGACGGAGCAACCATCACAGAGGGCACCGAAACCGAGGGTGAAGACACCGACGAAACAGGAGCAGATGGTGTTGGAGGACTTTCTCGAACCGGAGTTTTTGCCGACGGTGGTGAGGACTCCGGTTTTTTCGCATCTGCAGCCTGGCCGTGGGTTGCATTTTTCTCGGCGTGTCCGGGCGCAGATTTGTCGCGACGAGCAGCGCGTGCGCTTTTTGCTCCCGTGTGGGCTCCCGCATGGCGAGTTTGCGATTTTTCGTGCGCGTGCGCGGTCTTTCCCGCCTGTCCGCCCGTTGCCATCGCCGGAGCCGCTCGCCCGGCTGGATTGTCTTTTTCCCCAGCCTGGACCGTCTCTTTCGCCGTCTCTTTCGCTGATTGGGCCTCTGCATCTCCACGCGCCGACTTTCGTCGTTTCCCCGAAGCATGACCGCCATCCGCCTTGCTCGCGGACTCCGCCTTCGTTTTTTGCACTTTTTCTCCCTCCGTTTGGAGTGCATCCCCTCGTTCCTCGGGTTCCCGCCGCTGACTTGCGCCGCGCGGCGGATACACACGCAAACCGAAAAGCCCCTCGCCCACTTGCACGAGGTCCGCTGACGGGCGTTTTGCTTCGATTTGCAGCCGAGTTTCCATCATCGCTTCCGGGTCTCGACCGACCACCGAAAGCAAGCTGTTTTTGATGGCCAGTCTCGTCAATTCCTTGACGCTGAGCGGCTTTCCCTCAATGCGCAGAATCTGAACCGCTGCTTCTACGAATGTCATCGTTCACTTTCCTAAGTACGGTCATGTCTCGCCGATGCCAACCGCATCCTCACGGCCTTTTCCCGTCGATGGAGGGCATCCCCAGGTGGCCGCTTGGACAAAAAAACCAAACGCGCGGCACCGGCAAGTGCGCAGTGTTATCGCTCTCGTCGGAAAGTTGTCAAGAGAGGACTTCGTGACAAACGCCGTGGCATCTTTCCAAACATGCTTTTTTCTCGTCCGTTTCTTGCAAAATGCCTTCTGCTCGGCGCTTTTCTCGTCGCAAACCCGCAAGTGGAACCCATTGCGGTCGCCCAGCCGACCAAAGCCATGCAAAACACTTTGCCCTCATCCGAATCGCTGCTTTCTGCTGCCTTGTTCGATCTGTTGGACAAACCCGCATCCCTCCGCAGCGTTCAAGGCAAGGTCGTGGTCGTCCTTCATCAAGATCGCCACAGCAGCGAACAGAACGAGGTCTTCAAGGACAAGCTTTCCGCCTTGATTTCGCGTTTTCCTTCGCAACTGCGTGTCGTGGCCCTGGCCGATGCGGGCGGTTATGACTTTTGGCCCGCCAAGGGCTATGTCAAAGACGCGCTGCGTTCCGTCGAGAAAAAAGGCGGCGCGATGATTGTCGTGGATTGGAAAGGGGCCGTGCGAAAAGCGTATCGGCTCAAGTCAAAGCAAAGTGCCGTGTTCGTGCTCAACCGTTCACAGGAATTGGTCGCCTTTTCTCAGGGGCAACTCACCCCTACCGAGTGCGACAAACTGTCGGAGCAGGTCGAATCCCTGTTGGTCCAGGAAACGGCGTCAAAACGCGCCGGACCATGACAAACCGGTCATCGTCGGCGTCCGCACCGGAGCGATCGTCCCCAGCAGCGCAGGCCGAGGCAACCGTCGGTTGCTGTAAATCCCCGCTGCCATCATGAACACGCCGCCGACCTGAACGAATCCATCCGTCATCGACCACAGAAGTCCCCATTCAGGCGCGTCGTGATACACGATGCTGCTCACGAACGGACCGAGTACCGGAATGAACAACGTCGCCGACGCTGTTCTCTCCGTCGAAAGTTCTCGCGACACCGACGAGCCTTGTGCCGAGGCGTAAAACACCGTCCCGCCGATAACCGCCCCCAAATAGCCCGCCGCGAACAATGATGCGCCACCTGCAATCAGGCTTCGGTTCCGTTGCCGAATCGCCAACATTTCCGCCGTCCGCTTGTGTTCCTCCAGCGCGTAAACCAGTCGGCGAATGTCGGAATGCAGCGCAGCAACGGAAGGATCTCCCGGCAACGGATGCCCTGCGACGGGAACGTGAACCGTTTGTCGTTCTGCAACCGGCGGCACTGGCACGTTCGGTGTTGGCGAAACGGCGGAAACCGCGCCCCCAGCGGGCGGCAAAGGAGGCGGAAAAGCCCCAGGTTGCACGGTCTGCGCATGACCCAAAGGCGCAAACGCCGTCAGAAGAAGCAGGCTTCCCACCCCCACAAGTCCGCGCGCCGAAGAACTTTCCGAAGAACGATTTGTACAACCAAGGTTGTTCCGCATCGCGCCACTTTAGGCCCGCGTTCTTCCAGAGCACAACCGATTTTCTTTTGCGCCAAAAAAACCAACAAAAACACCAGAAAACCACGGCCCGTGTCAGAGAGTTTGAAATCGTCTTCCCGAGGAGCCCAAGCTCGCCATTGCAAACGGCCAAAGACCCGTTGGTTTCATGTCCTCTGTGTTGGAACATTCTTCCGTTTGATGGATCGGTTTAATGCTTTTTGTGCATGAATAATCTATTTCTATAATTCAATGGTAAAAGCAAAAATGGAAATTTTGTGCTGGATTGCTTTTGTTTTTATTCGTTTTTTATAAACGAACAATCTACATGCGCATGCCATCTATGATGATTGACAAGTTACATGTAGTGGTTAGTCGGTTTGGGTGCGAGGAAAAAAGACCAGGCTATTTTCCCAGGCAGAAGCGGGAGAAGATTTCGTCGAGGACGGTTTGGTCGATGTGGTTGCCGGTCACTTCGCCCAATCGTTTGCGAGCCAGACGCAGCTCGGCGGCGACGACATCCAGGGAAACGTGGTGCGAAAGCAGGGTTTGCGCTCGCTCGAAGGCTTCCGTGGCTTGCGCAAGGGCCTCGAATTGGCGGGCGCACGTCACCAGAAGTTCGCCCTGCGCCGAAAGATTGGGCGCGAGGCGCTGCAAAAGCTGCTTTCGGAGCGCGGACAGCCCGTGGCCGCACAACGCCGAAAGGCCGATCGCATCTTTTTGCACGGGCAGGCAGGCCGTGTGGTCGATTTTGTTCCAAACGACTTGCACCGGAATGTTTTGGGGAAGAAGCGTTTTTAAGTGCTGCTCTTCGATCCCAAAGCCGACGGTGCCATCGACGACCAGCAGCACCAAGTCCACGTTCGCCAGCCGTTTTTTGGCCAGACGCTGGCCCGCCGTTTCCAGAGACGTTTTGTCTTGCCGTTCACCCGCCGTGTCGATGAGGAGCACCGACACCCCGTCCCACACGACATGGACCTCGACCACATCGCGCGTTGTGCCAGGCTGCGCATCGACAAGCACCCGTTCGTCACCGGCCAGCGCGTTGAGCAAACTCGATTTGCCCGCATTGGTTCTTCCGACGAGCGCAATTTCAACACCCTGCGAAAGCGCCTTGCCGCCCTGCACAAAACTTTGGGAAAGCTTCGTCGTACGCGCCGACAGCGTCGCAAGTTCCGCAATCCAACGCGCGGCATCCAGGCGGTCATCGTCCAAATCGGGATGGTCGAGCGTCGATTCCACGTCGGCGAGCAAGTCGGTCGCCCGTTGGAACAGCGAGTGGACCGACGCAGAAAGCTCGCCGCGCAGTTGCCGTTGCGCTTGCCGAGCCGCCTGCACAGAGTGTGCAGACAAAAGCGATGCGACGGCCTCGGCTCGGGTCAGATCGATTTTTCCGTGCAAAAACGCGCGCCGCGTAAACTCGCCGGGCTCGGCGGCGGTGGCACCTGCGGCGAGGGCGGCCTCCACGATTTGTTGCAGCGTGACCGCGCCTCCGTGGGCGTGGATTTCGACCACATCTTCGCCCGTGTACGAACGCGGAGCGCGCATCACACAAAACAACACTTGATCGATGGTTTCGCGAGGCGCGTTCGATGGGTCTTGTACGCTGACGCCCGCAGCCAACCAAGGCCGCACCTCGCCGTAATACAGACGGTGGCTTTCTGGTGCTTGAGGCCACGGAGACAGAATGCGGCTGCCGATCTGTTGCGCCTGTTCGCCGCTTACGCGGACGATGCCGATGCCGCCGCCGACACCCGTTGCAATGGCGCAGATCGTTTGGGCCACGGGGGAACCTACTTGCGTTTTTTGGCTTTGGCCTTGGGCTTGTGCGGGTCGGACGGTTTCGGGCCAGCGGAGGTTTTGGCCGCGCCTGTGTCTGCACCGTCATCGGAAGATGCGTCTTGTGCGCGGTGGAGGACTTCCACGGTGGCGTCGTTCGCGGGGACCGCGTTCTGGTCCTCGTTCGCGTGATGCTCCTTGTGCGTTTTTCCCCCCTTTTTTCCCTGGCCGCCCTTTTTCGGCTGTTTGTTCGACCGGTTCACGTAGTTGATGACTTCTTGTTGAACAATCCCGAGCACCGTGTTCGTCAGGATGTACAGCGTCAGGCCCGCCGGCAAAAAGATGCTGAACACCGTGAACATGATCGGCATCATCGTCATGACCGGCTTCATCTGCGGATCGACCGGCGTGGTTTTGGCCGACAGCTTGGTTTGCAAAAACATCAGGACGCCCGTCAGCAGCGGCAGCACGTAATACGGATCGGCGGCAGTCATGTCCGCGATCCACCCCAATCGGACGCGGTACAGCTCGACGGCGTTGCCCAGCATTGAATAGAGCGCGATCCAAATCGGCATTTGCAACAGCATCGGCAAACACCCACCGAGCGGATTCACGCCGTTTTCGCGCTGGAGCTTGAGCATCGCCATGTTCAGGTCATTTTTCTGCTCGGGGCGCGGGAACTTGAGCTTGAGCGCGTCCATCTTCGGTTTCAGCGTCTGCATTGCTTTCGCCGACTTCATTGCATGCAGCGACGGCCACAGCATCAGTGCCTTCACAAAGAGCGTCAGCAGCACAATCGCAATCGCCCACGACCCGGTCAGCTGAAAGAACTTCCGCAGAAGCGACAGCAACGGGCGAGCAACCATCCCCAGGCCCCAGGTGTAGTCGATGGCTTTGGACATCTCGACTTTTTGCCCGTTGACCGCCACGTCATCCAGCATCTCGGGCTGCTTCGGACCCGCGTAGAGCGTGAAGTGGTACGTCTGTTTTTGTCCCATCGGCAGCGGCTTGTCCGCAAAGACCACCTGCGCCGACATCGCTCCCTGCGCGTCAGCGGTCGCCGTGATTCGTTTGCGACCCGCAGTCGCCTGGTTTTCCAGCGCCAGACCCACCATGAAGTACTGCTGCGCGAAACCGAACCATTGCACATCGCCTTCCAGCTTGTCGCCGGTCGCCTTGTTGTCTTGCAGCTCCTCGAGGTTCAGGCTGTTTCGCGAGTTGTCTTTTCCCCACACCAGATCGTTTTGCACGACGCGAGGCGAGAACATGCCGCCTTTTTGCTTGGGGTCCTGATAGCTTTCCAGGCTGACTTCCAAGTGGTGGTTGCTCGTCGTCTGTTTCTTGTTTTCGATGTTCACCGCAAAACCGATGTGGAGGCCTTTGGGCGGAAACGAAAACGTCTTTTGAATCTTCACGTCCGGCAGGTCCAGCGCGAACGTGAGCACGCGGGTTTCGTCCGGCAGTGTCTCGTCGCTGGCCAGCACAAACGGTTGTTGTTCCGCAGGTTCCGGCAACGTCACATCGCTTTTGGGCAGGCGCACAAGCAGCGTCGGTCTGTAGCTCGGCAAAAGATTCGTCGGGCCGTCTTGTGCGCGAATCTCCTGCACCGGTTTGCCTCCCGCAAGGCGCAACCAACGCAGGTCCCGGCTCCACATTTTGGAGTCGAGCAGTTCAAACCGTGTCAGTGCTGCACCGCGGCTGGTGACTTCCGCTCGGTATAGGCCCGGACGTTCGATGACGCGGCGCACTTCCTCGGTCGTTGTGGCAGAAGTTGCTGCTTGTGCTGCGGACGGCTTTTCCGGCTGCATTTCCGGCTTCTGCGCGTTGTTTTGCGCCTGGGTCGGTTCGCTGGGCGGAACCTTTTTCGGCGCGAAATAGGTGTTGGTTCCCCACCAAGCAACCATCACCGCCAGGCACAGCCCGATGGCCAACAGGGCCCGTTTTTCCTGGTTCATGTGGACAGAAACTCCTTCTCGGGCGGCGGGTCGTAGCCGCCGGGATGAAACGGATGACAACGGCAAAGCCGGAAAATCGATAGCTGCGCCCCACGCAGCACCCCAAAACGTCGCACCGCTTGTTTCGCATATTCCGAACACGTCGGCTCGAAACGGCACCCCGACCCCAAAAGCTGCGTGAGCACCGCCGATAGGAATCGCTGATAAAAGCACAACAACTTTTCAACGAGCGAGACGGCGACAGAAGAGAACATTGACGACAAGCGTACCGGGGCAGAAGCCGACGGCAAGTGCGGGAACGAGGGGGTTTTCAAAAGTGGCTTGGGCATACGCGGCATTCAGTCTTGCAAAACCGGAGGAGGAACCAGCGACCCAGACAACATCGCCAAGTCTTCGCACAGTTCCGACAAAGAAGCCTTCGCGGCTTGCGGTTTGGCGATGAGCACCAGCACGAGGCCACGCGGCAACGTCTGTTTCAGGTGGCGAAAGGCCTCGCGGAGCAGGCGTTTTACGCGATTTCTCACCACGGAACCACCCACTTTGCCCGACACCGTGACACCCAAACGCGGCGACCCTTCACCCTCGAACAGGCAAAAAGCCAACAGTTTTGCGAGAACGATCTTTCGACCCTGGCTTTGGATGCGGAGATATTCGGGACGTTTTCGGACGCGCTCGGCTTTGGAGAACGACGCTCCCTGGGAGCCCATGCAGTCGTTTACTTCTTAGCCACCTCGACCGTGAGCCGTTTTCGGCCTTTGCGGCGACGATTGTTGATCACCGAACGCCCGCCAAGCGTGGACATGCGAGCGCGGAAGCCATGGGTACGTTTGCGACGAAGGTTATGCGGTTGATAGGTACGCTTCACAGCGATCTCCTTTTCCTCTTCCTCAAAAAACTCAAAAAAAAACGGGGTCTGCAACGCAGCGCCCAAGACAGGCTTGGTATCAACAAGCTCAGCAACCTGTCAAGCCCAAGCAACCCAGATCCAGCCACGACCTACGCATCGATTTGCGGTCGCGCCTCGAAACACCAAGCGGTTTTTACTCGGCGTCCGCTTTTTCGCCTGTTTTGTCGTCGTCCTTGGCCTGGATTTTGTCCCGCCCCGATGCACGACGGGCCACCGCTCCGATGAGCGTGCCCCCAATACCACCCACGAGCGCCGCCAGAATCAGCGAATCGAACGCCGGGCGAACCATCCGTGCCGCCGACGCATGTTCATGAAAATGAAACGCAAAAACCATCGTCGAGGCCGACGCCATCGTGAGGTGTGTTTTGGTTTTTGAGTCCCCAATCTGCGTTTCGACATAAATCATTCCCAACACCACCAGAACCCCGAGCAGAAAAAACCATTTGGGATCGTAGCTTTGCGGATGGACCGTCACATGCAGGCCACCGTCGATCGCGTCGTCGATCTGCTCGACCGAAACGGTCAGCGAATGGCCTCGAAAACTGCGCGGCAGGCGATGTTCGACTTGGTTCGTCTGTTCGGTCCACATTGCCGTTCCTCGACGCACCCGCATTTGGTTTGTTTTCGTCGCAAACTCGCCGTTCACACTTTCCGTCGCACCATCCATCGCTACTTGCAGGTCAAACACCGCCGATCCGTTCATGCTGATTTCCGGCTTGAGCGTCCCGCTCACCGTCAGATCAAACGGTCCCGTTTTTCCGTCCGGCAATTTCAGTGTGTCGGTCTTGTGTTCCGACGAAAGCACCGTCTGCGCATACACGGCCCGTGTGGTCGCTTTCCGCAGCGTCGGATATCCCGCCGCCGCCACCCACAAAATCGACAGAGCCACAAACGCATATCGCCCAGCCTTCCGCTCGATCAGGTCATAGGCTGGCACCACCGTCGAATAGATGGCCAAACCCACCAGGCCCGCCGACAGCAGCATGCCCAACATCGACTCGCGCACCAGCTCGAATTTGTATCCAAGCGCCAGCGCCGCGACGATCACCAGCATCAATACCGGCCCGAGCCAAGCGTCCCAGTGTTCGTCCATGAACCGTTGGTACGCGGTCTTCGGAAGGTCCTCTTCTTTGTCTTTCCCCTTCCCAGCGTCGCTGTTGGGCTTGTCCTCGCCGCGCGCCACCTGGCGTCGCGTCCGCCTGTACCCGTCGCGTTCCTCCGGTCCAAAATCCACCGCCCGTTTGCCCTCTAGCTCGTCCTCTGTGTCTCGTTTGGCCACGATTTCCTCACACGCAAAAAGCGAAACCTTACAACAAGTACCGCGCACGATATTCGACGAGCCCGCAAGAATCAACCCGAGCGTTTCACCCCTTTCATTGACCAAACTGGGGCAAGGCTGCTAAGCCCCCCCAATCATGACCGTTACTGCCTTCACCCACCTACATGTTCACAGCCAATACAGCCTTCTCGACGGAGCCATCCGTCTAAAAGACCTTTTCCCGCGCGTTTCCAAGATGGGCATGAACGCCGTCGCGCTGACCGACCACGGCAACATGTTCGGCGCGGTCGATTTTTACAAGCGCGCCAAAGCCGCCGGAGTCAAACCGATTTTCGGCAGTGAAACCTATGTTTGCGACGATCGCTTCGATCGAACGTCGCGTCGCAACCATCACCTGATCCTGCTTGCCAAGGATCGCGTTGGATACAAGAACCTCCAGTATCTCAACTCGATGGGTTATCTGGAGGGGTTTTACTACCACCCGCGCATCGACAAGAGACTCCTTAAGGAACACAGCGAGGGTCTCATCGGTCTGTCTGCCTGTCTTGGGGGTGAGATTGCACAGACCTTCCTCAACAACGGATACGAAGCCGCAAAAGACATGGCCCAGCGGTATGCAGACTGTTTTGCCAAGGGCGATTTTTATCTGGAAGTCCAGCCGAACGGCTTGGCCGACCAGGAAAAAGTGAATGCAGATTGGAAGCGAATGTCGTCGGAGACCGGCATTCCCCTGGTGGCTACGGGAGACTGTCACTACGTTTACAAAACCGATTCCAAAGCGCACGAAGTTCTGATGGCGATTCAGCAGGGCCGGACGCTTGCCGATGAAAAGAGGCTTCGGCATGAAGTGTCTTCCTATTACTTGCAGAGTCCAGAGGAGTTCAATTCCTTCTTTGCAGATATGCCCCAAGCGTTGGAAAACACGGTTCGCATTGCCAATGCATGCAACGTCGAGCTTGAGCTCGGCAAACCGATGCTCCCGAGTTATCGTGTTCCCGACGGATTTGACATTCCTTCCTACTTCCGAAAAGTCGCACAGGAAGGCCTTGAGGAACGCTTTTCTGAGTTTGTGAAATTCGGAAAAAAATTCGATCCAGACCAATACCGCGCCCAACTTCAGCGCGAGATTGACGTGATCATTGCGATGGATTTTCCCGGTTACTTTTTGGTCGTGTGGGACTTCATCCGTTTTGCCAAACAGAATGGCATTCCTGTAGGCCCAGGCCGTGGTTCAGGGGCCGGTTCTCTCGTCGCTTTTTCCCTCCAAATTACCGACCTTGATCCCATCCCGTACAACCTTCTGTTCGAGCGTTTCCTAAACCCCGAACGTGTTTCCATGCCCGATTTCGACATCGATTTTTGTATGAATCGGCGCGATGAAGTCATCAAGTACGTTTCTGAAAAATACGGCAAAAACCACGTCGGACAGATCATTACGTTTGGTTCTCTGTCCGCAAAAAGCGCGCTCAAGGATGTGGGCCGCGTGATGGGAATGCCGTTTCAGGATTTGAATGACATCACCCGGAATTTGCCGCAGCTTGTGGACGGACACCCTGTGACGATGAGCTGGGCGCTCGAAAACGAGCCCAAATTCAAGCAGCTCATGAACGAGAAACCGGAATACAAAGAGCTGGTCGAAATTGCGACCGCCCTGGAAGGTCTTCACCGCAACGCGGGGATGCACGCAGCGGGCATTGTGATCGCGGAACATCCGCTTTGGGAGCACGTCCCCTGTTATCGCGGACAGGATGGCGAAATCGTCACCCAATTCGCAAAGGAAGAAGTCGAGGAGGCCGGGCTTGTGAAGTTCGACTTTCTTGGTTTGAAGACGCTCACGGTCATCGACATTGCGGTCAAGATGGTTCAAAAGGAACGCCCCGATTTCGATCTGCGCCGCATTCCTCTTGACGATGTTTCCGTTTACAAACTGATCTCGGAAGGGGACACAACGGGTGTTTTCCAGCTTGAATCTTCGGGCTTTAAGGAACTCCTGAAAAAGCTCAAACCGGACTGTTTTGAGGACATCATTGCAGCGGGCGCTTTGTATAGACCAGGACCCCTTGAAGGCGGCATGGTGGACGACTTTATCAGTCGGAAACATGGCCGTACCAAGATCGTTTTTCACCATCCTTCCATGGCCCCCATTTTGAAGGAAACGTATGGCGTCATCGTGTATCAGGAACAGGTGATGCAGATTGCTCGTGCGCTTGCGGGGTATTCGCTGGGAGGTGCCGATTTGCTGCGCCGCGCGATGGGCAAAAAGAAAAAAGAGGTGATGGAAAAGGAGAAGCAGAAGTTCCTGGAAGGCGCGAAAAAAACCGGTGTCGATCCCAAGATTGCCGACGAGGTATTCGATCTCATGGCCGCGTTTGCGGGGTATGGTTTCAACAAATCTCACTCTGCGGCATACGGCCTCATCACGTACCAAACTGCGTACTTGAAAAAGTACTTTCCGGCGGAATTTTGGGCGGCACTTTTGACTTGTGACAAGGACGATACAGACAAAGTGGCGCGGTATGTGGCCGAGGTTCGTGATGCCGGGATTCCTGTTCTGCCTCCTTGCACAAACCAATCGGAAATGGATTTCTCTGTCGTTCATTTGCCTTCCCAAAAAACGCCAGGCGGCATCGAAGTGGAAGAGCAAGCGATCCGCTTTGGTCTTTCCGCCATTCGCGGAGTGGGTGAAGGAGCGGTCGAAACGCTGTTGGCTGCCCGAACAGAAGGCGGTCCTTTTGCTTCTCTGTTCGATCTGTGTGAGCGGGTCGATTTGCGGAAGACGAACAAAAAAGTGCTGGAGGCGCTGATCAAAGCTGGGGCGTTTGATTCGGTTGCACCAGGACGTGCGCAAGCGATGGCTGCCGTGGATGTTGCCGTCGAGCGTGCGCAAAAAATGCAGAAAGACAAAGACAGCGGACAGACTTCTCTGTTCGGTCTTTTGGGAGGAGACGGACCGCAAAAAGGGGGCAGCGGTCTGGGGGCACCGCCTCCGTATCCGCAGGTTTCGGAATGGACAACGAAACAGAAACTTGCACAGGAAAAGGAATCGCTCGGGTTTTATGTGAGTGGGCATCCCATCGAACGCTTTGCCCCGGAATTGCGCCGGCAAAAGGCGATGTCTGTCGTGGAACTGTCCGACCAGCGTGACCGGGCCGAAGTGTTGGTAGGGGGTGTGGTGAGCGATTTCCGGGAACGACTCCTGAAAAGCGGGTCCGGCAAGATGGCATCGTTTCGGCTGGAAGATCTGACGGGCAGCATCGAGGCGGTTTGCTTTTCCAGGCCGTTTGCAGAGTTCGAGACGCTCCTGAAAGCGGACGAACCGCTGCTCGTGTCTGGTCAACTCCTGCAAGACGGAGACGAGGAAAACGCGCAGCGGAAACTCAGCGTGCAAAAAGTGCAGCTTCTGTCGCAAATCCGTCTCGACAAAACGCAAAAACTGACGGTCGCGATCTCGGTGGATGAAGTGACGAAAACTTCGGTCGAAAAACTAAAAGGGGCGCTGTTTTCGCACAAAGGGTCCGCCCGCGTATCCGTGCTGTTGCAAAAAGCCGGTCGCTGGCAGGTCGAAGCCCAACTTCCCCCGGATTGTCGCGTCCAGGCCACGGACGAACTCCTTGCGAGCCTGACCTCTCTGTTCGGACACGACGCCATCCGACTCGGATAGAGCCGTGGTCAAAACGCCTCCAAAATGGTTGCTTCCGGGAGCGGTTTTGGAAGGGTTTGGGCCCCCGTTTTGGAAAACTGCGCGCGGGTTTCGGAACGCGGTAGGATGCGCGGCATGCGTCAAGTGGTGATTACGAAGCCGGGTCCTCCCGAAGTGTTGCAAACAAAGGAATCGCCCGATCCAGTGCCGGATTCGGGGCAGATTCGCATTTCGGTGCGGGCAATCGGAATCAATTTTGCGGATCTTTTGGCACGAACCGGTATGTACCAAGATGCGCCGCCGATTCCGTGCGTGGTGGGTTATGAGGTGTCCGGGGTGATCGATCGGGTGGGGCCGGGCGTGACCGAGTTCGCAGTCGGAGATCGCGTGATCGGGATGCCCAAATTCGGCGGATACACAGACACGTTGGTTTTGCCCGCCGAGCAAGCGTTTCACATGCCTGCGCGGATGTCGTTCGAGGAAGGGGCGGCGCTTCCGGTGGTGTATTTGACGGCGCATCACATGATGCTGTTTGACGGAACGCTGAGGAAAGGAATGCGGGTGCTGGTTCACTCTGCGGCAGGCGGAGTCGGTCTGGCGGCGATCGATCTTGCGCGGCATCACGGCTGCGAGATCATCGGTTCCGCCTCGGTGCAAAAGCATGCGTTTCTGCGCGAAAGGGGGTGCCAGCACCCGATTGATTCGTCGCAGGACATTGAGGCGCAGGTTCGGGCGCTGCTCGGAAAAGGGGTCGGGCTGGATTTGGTGCTCGACCCGGTGGGAGGCAAGTCCTTTTCGACTTCGTATGCGCTACTCGGGGATGCGGGGCGGCTGGTCTGTTTCGGGGTGTCGTCGATGAGTGCGGGGAAAACGCGCAGCTTGGCGCGTGCGCTGTCGATGTTTGTGCGCACACGGTGGTTTCATCCGCTGTCGTTGATGATGGACAACAAGACGGTGCAGGGCGTGAACATGGGCCACCTGTTCGGTCGGCTGGATCTGCTGAGGCCGCAATTTGCGTCGCTCATCGCGCTGTATGAACAGGGTGTCGTTCGGCCTTACGTGGACCGGACGTTTCGGATGGACCAGGCGGCACAGGCGCACCACCATTTGCACGATCGCAAAGCAAAAGGAAAGGTCGTGCTGATTCCGTGACCGCTGGCGGCGCGGGTGCCTGGGCGAACAAGTTCGACGGAGAACGGCGCTTTTTGGGGCCCAGGGAAGCGGGGCATGATCCGAAAATTTCCGGTGTCAGGATGTGCTGCGTATGCTTGCGCGGTGGAAATTGCTCCTGCCCCGTTTCGTCGTCGTTCCGCTGTGGGAAAAGTGACCGCGCTGGCCCCGCGCGTGGGTGTTTTTTATGCGTCGATGACGCTGCTCGCGATGGTGTGGTGCGCGGCGCGAGGTCACAAAAACATCCTCGTCCTGTCGGAGGCAGCGTCTGTGTTGCGGCCCGGCCAGGTGTTGTCGAGCTTGGCGCTCGGGGGGTCGCTGGGCCTTTTGCTGGTGTTGGCGATGCGGTACGCGCAAGAGCGGTTTGCGTTCGCCAAAACGCTGCACGGGGAATTTCGGCAGCTGCTGGGGCCTTTGAATCGGCGCGATGTGCTTGTGGTGGCGGTGGCGTCGGCAATTGGCGAGGAATGTCTGTTTCGCGGCGCGCTCATGGGGCATTTGGCGCAACTGTTTGCGCAGCATCCGGCGGGCTGGGGCATCAGTTTTGTGGGTTCGGCGGTGGTGTTCGCGCTGCTCCACATCGGCCCGGACGTTCGTTTTCTGCCGTGGACGCTGTCGGCGCTGTGTCTGGGTTTGATCTTGAGCGGGCTGTTTCTGCTGACGGGGGATTTGCTGGCACCCATCGCGGTGCATTTCACGATCAATTGGCTGAACTTGCGGGACATCGTGTCGCAAAAACACGCGAAAACAGGTTCTTTTGCACAAACGGAACGGAGCGTGTCCGTTTTCCCGATTCGTGTGTAAGACGCGCTTGGCGTTGGTGCTGGCCGTGCTCGGCGGTGTTTTGCTGGGCGGGGTAGGATGCGCGCCGCGTCGGGTTTTGCCGCCTCCTTTGAGCGTTTCGGACGGGCAGCGGTTTGGGACGGAAGAGTTTGTGCGGGGGCACGCGCTTGTCGAGGTGCGAAGAGGGGCGCGGCTCCCGATGGAACAGCCGCTGTGGGGGCAAGAGCTGGTTCCTGCGCCGGAACAGACGGTGCAAGTGGGGGGCGAGCGGCTTTGGTTTGTGCGGACGCTGTGGCCGGAACCGCCCGAGGGGTCGCCGATTCTGCAAAAAGACCCCCAAGCGGGGGCGATCGTGCTGCTGTCGCGGCTCGAAGCGGGCCCGGCCACTGGTTCAGACGCTGGAGACGCGGCAGAAGACGCGGAAACGGTGCGTTGGCTTGCTCGGCTGGCGCAAGACCCGCTCGTGCGTCGCGCCGAGCCAGACCGCATCCGGTACGCCGCCCAAATCCCGAATGATCCGCTGTGGCCTTTGCAATGGGCGCTGCCTCAGCTTCGCGTCGAGAAGGCGTGGGATGCGGGCGCGGAGGGGAAGGGCGTGGTGGTGGCGATCTTGGACACGGGCATCGTGTACAACCATCCCGATTTGGAAAGCCAGTTGCTTCCAGGGTTCGATTTCATCTCTCGGCCCCAAAGTGCGGACGACGGCGACACCGGGCGCGACCCGGACCCGACCGACACAGGCACGACGGAAACGAGCCGCCTGCACGGCACGCACATCTCGGGCACGATCGGGGCGGTCACGAACAACAAGCTGGGCATCGCGGGCGTTGCGCCACGGTGTCGGCTGATGCCAGTGCGGGTGCTCGGCATCCATCGGGGAGACGGCATCGACAGCGACATCACGGACGCGCTGCGTTGGCTGACGGGCGCGCAGGTGGGCGCGCTGCCGGTGGTTTCGTCGAACGTCGATGTGGTGAACATGAGTTTTGCGGGCCCCGGCCTGTCGTTCACGCTCCAGCGCGCGATGAATGAGGTGACGGAAGCCGGGTTGCTGGTCGTCGCGGCCTCGGGCAATGGAGGCGTGGATGCGCTGTCGTATTCGCCGGGCGGGCTCGATGGTGTGCTGACGGTCGGGGCGTCCACGTTTTTGGGCCACCGCGCGATGTTTTCAAATTTTGGTCCGCGCGTGGATGTCCTGGCCCCAGGCGGAGGCTTTGCCGATGGAGAGCTGGATGCGGACCTTTTGACTCCGCCGCCCGATGCGATTTTGTCCACGTACCGCGATGCCGGCCTCGAAGAGAAAACGGCCCCTCCTTTTAGCTACGAAAGCTTCGCAGGGACTTCGCAGGCGGCCCCGCACGCTGCCGGAGTCGCGGCGCTCATGCGCCAGGTCTTGCCCGGTTTGCGCCAGAGGACGTTTGTGGCGCTTTTGCGGTCGTCGGCGCAGGCGGTTCCGGGGTGTTTGAGCGACCCATTGTCCGGTTGCGGAGCGGGGCTCATCGACGCGGAACGGGCGGTGCAGTTGTCCCAGGCGCAAACGGCGTGCGGATGTGTCGGCGACCTTTTGTGCGAAGCCGGCGCGTGCCAAAAACCCCCGAGCGCCCACGATTCGGTCTGGGCGAGCCCGGTGCTGTCGAGCCCGGCTTGTGCAGTCGGGCCCCGCGACACGGGAGCTGCCTCGTTTGGTTTTTGGGCTGCTTCCTGCCTTGTGCTTGTGGCCTTCTTTGCGATAAAAGCGAGCCGAAAAACATGAACGGCGACGACGTGGTGGTGACGGGGCTTGGAGTCGTGTCGGCTCTTGGGCCCGATCTGGTTTCTTTTCGCAAAGCCCTGCGCGAGGGGCAAAGCGGCCTTGGCAAACTGACGTTGTTCGATCTACCCGACGCGCGCAGCCAGTGGGTCGGACAGGCGGCGTTGCCGGAGTTGTCCGGTTTGCCGGTGCCGGACACGGCGTCGCGGCCCGATCGGTTTGGCCTTGCGGCGGCGCAAGAGGCCATCCGCCACGCGGGCCTGACCCCGAACGATCTTCACGACGCGGCGGTGCTGTTTGGAACGGGCACGGGCGGCGCGATCGAAATCGAACAGTACTTGCGGACGTGGCAGACGGGGCAAACGCCGCCTTCCCGGCTGCTTTTGCCGCACCAACCGGCCAGTGTGACGGATTTGGTGGCGCGGCTTTTTTCACTGCACGGGCCGCGCACGACGCTCATGACGGCGTGCAGCTCTTCGGCGCTGGCGATTGCACAGGCGCTCGATTGGTTGCGGCTGGCTCGGTGCGAGGTGGCGCTGGCGGGCGGGGCCGAGGCACTGTGTGCGCTGACCATCGCAGGCTTCGGCGCGCTGCGAGCCACGTCCCCCGAGCCGTGCCAGCCGTTCGACAAAAACCGCAAGGGCCTGAATCTGGGCGAGGGCGCGGCGGTGCTGGTGTTAGAGACCCGGCGGCACGCAGAAAAGCGTGGGGCACGTCCGTGGGCGGTGCTTCGGGGCGCGGGCCAAAGTTGCGACGCCTACCACATGACGGCACCCCATCCCGACGGCGTGGGCGCGCTGGCCGCGATGAAGGCCGCGTTCGCCGACGCGCATTGCGGGCCCGAGGTCCTGGGCTACGTGAACGCGCACGGCACCGGCACGCCGCACAACGACGGCACCGAAAGCCGCGCACTCGCCGCCTTGCTGGGCCCGCGCGCGGGGGAAGTCCCCGTGTCGTCCATCAAATCCATGCTCGGCCACACCCTGGGGGCCGCCGGGGCCATCGAGGCTGCTGCCTCTGTCGTGGCCCTGCTCGACGGCGTGCTTCCGCCCACCAAAAACCTCCGCGACCCCGAAACCGACTACGGCCTGGACTACATCCCGGAAGTCCCCCGGCACAAGCCAGTCGAAGCCATCCTGTCGTGCAACTTCGCGTTCGGCGGCAACAACGCCGCCCTCCTGTTTGGCCGCGCATAAGCCCCCCAAACACCCTCCCCAAACGCCCGCCCCGCGTCAGCCGGCACAAAATTCCCCCCACTTTCAGAATCCCACCGCGCCTCTCGAAGAGGTCTACACCTGGCACATGAGACATCGTGCGGGCACGTATTCGTAGTCTGTCCCACCTGCCAAGAGACCCGCTTTCGCCCATGCAGCGCAGGGCATTGGAAGGGCAAAGACCCTTTGTCATCCTTGCGGGATAGGGCATTGGAAGGGTCTAGACCCTCTTTCACCCATGCAGCACAGGGCATCGGAAGGGTCTAGACCCTCTTTCACCCATGCAGCGCAGGGCATCGGAAGGGTCTAGACCCTCTTTCACCCATGTAGCGCAGGGCATCGGAAGGGTCTAGACCCTCTTTCACCCATGCAGTGCAGGGCATTGGAAGGGTCTAGACCCTCTTTCGCCCATGCAGCACAGGGCATTGGAAGGGTCTAGACCCTCTTTTTGTCTCCCCTCTCCGACCAAAGATCCCCACACCGAAAAAACACCGTTCTCACAACAGCATCAGCGCCGGGGAAGACATGATGTTGTGAAAACGGGACCTTGCAAACGGAACAGGGGACCTTTTGAGGCTTGGCAGATGACAAGGGGCGGATCTGCTACCTGCTTTCCGGGATAGAGTTTGCTTGGGTCCTCCTGGTTCGGGTGTCTTTGGACAAGGAGTGGCTTGATGGGGGTTCTCACATGAAAGTACAAGACATCGACATTAGGAAGATGCTGTCGTTTCAGCCCGAGTCGGGGAAATTGCTGCTCGGGAATGAACGGTATCTGCTGTTTCGGCAAGAGGCGTTCGGAACGCTCCGCAAACTGCTGTTCGAGCAGCTTGGGGGCACGCTCGCGCGCTCGATTTTGAGTCAGTTTGGCTATCGGTGCGGGATGGGGGATTTTGAGGCGCTCGGCAAACTGTACGCCTGGGACACAGACATGGATCGAATCAGCGCAGGCCCGGTGATGCACTGTTGGGAGGGGCTTGTGCGCGCCGAGCCCACGCTGCTGAAATACGATCGGCAGAGTCAATCCTTTCACATGCAGGGGACGTGGAAAAACTCGTATGAGGCCGAGATTCATTTGCAGCAATTTGGACCAGGCCAAGAGTCTGTTTGCCATTCCCTGACGGGTTATGCGTCGGGGTGGACCTCGGCTTTCATGGGTTTTGACCTGATTGCTACGGAACCGACCTGTGTGGCTCGGGGGGACAGCGTTTGTACCTTTGACATCAAACCGCCCGCGTTGTGGGGAGACGAAGCCAAGACCTTCAAGGAGGCGCTGTCGTCTACGGACTACTCCCTGTCGAAGGAATTGGAGTCCAAGATCGAGACCATCGAATACCAGGCCAAATCGATTCGGGAACTGGCGACTCCCATCCTGGAAGTGTGGGACGACATCTTGGTCCTCCCCATCGTCGGGAGTCTGGATTCCGAACGAGGCGAGGAGCTGCTGCGCAACACGCTGTCCGAACTTTCACAACGATCGGCCCGATGTCTCATCATTGATGTCACAGGGGTTGAACACGTAGACACACTGACGGCGGGCCAGATTGTGAAACTGGTGCGGGCAGCGGAGCTGCTTGGGACGTATGCGGTGCTGACGGGAATCCGGTCTCAGATCGCGCATACGCTGGTGGGTTTGGGTTTGAACTTGGGCGGCGTGCGCACGCTCCGTTCGTTGAAAGACGGACTCAGGAATTGTGTCCAGTTTTTGGAACGGAAACGGACGTAGCCCGTCCGGGCCGACGCGGGGATTTTGTTTTTTTTGGGGGGATGCGGGGAAAAGGGAGGGCTATTCGTCGTTGCCGCCGTCGTCGTCTGAGACTTCCTCTGTTTTTCCGCCCTGGATCGCCATGATGGCCCATTCGTGTTTGCCACCGGTGAACGCGGTTCCGCAGTACTCACATTTCACGGCGTCAGAGGCTTTGACGGGACCGCCGCACTCGGGGCAATCGAGGGACGAGAGGCCGTGTCGGCTCTTGACGCTGGGGGCTCGCGCGAGCGCAAACTGGTGGGTGAGGGACATGGGCTCGAGCCCGGCGAAGGACGCGCTCCACAGGATTTCGACATAGGCGTAATCCATCGTTCCGCCGGTCATGACTTGGGTCAGCTCGGCGCTGCCGACGGCGACCTGGGCCATTTTGACGGGCGCCAAAGACAGCGCGGCGGTTTCTTCGGGGGACGTGGGCGGCTTGACGCAGAAACGTTGGAACCGGTCGGTCTTGCCGGTCGCGCGGGCTTCGATCCATTTCCAGAAGATGACAGAGGCGCGGTCCTCGATTTCTTGACGGCTGACCGAGGGGTCGCGCTGGCGAAGTTCGTCGAGGCCGTCGATGGAACCCACGGCGGGATCGGCGCGCCATTCCTCGGGCTGGGTGATTTCGGCCAACACCCAGTCGTGCTCGCCGGAGTTGACGAGGGCCTTGCAGTAGTCGCACTTGACGACCTCGCCGAGCGGCAGGTCGGCCCCACAACTTGGACATTTGCCCTCGAGCGCCGGGATGCCTTTCTTGCTGTGTTTGCCGCGTCGACGAACGAACGACCAGACCTCGTGGTACTGGGACAAGTCGGCTTTTTTGGCCTGCGCGATCGCTTCGGACGCGGACAACGACGCGGGCACATCGCGGTCGCGGGCCTCGCCGACAATTTTGATGTGGATCGTGTCCCACATCGAATCGGCGACGGCGGCCATGATGTCGGCGGACACGACGCGCCAGTCAGCCATGGCGTTGCGCAGACCTTGCGCTTTCAGCAGTTCGAGCTGCGTGGTGAAACGGACGTATACGCCGTCGGAAATGATGCGGCGCGCGGGGCCCATTTGGCCGGCAATCCAGGCTTCGTTGACTTTGGCAACGACGGTTTTGGTGCGCTGGAGGAACGTCATCGGCTCGAAATCGGGGTCGTGTTGGCGCAGCTCGGCGAGCCCCGCTTTTGCCAGGTTTTCATCGACGCTGAGCTTGGCGCGTTCGGGCTGCTTCCGCCGATTCAGCAGCCAAACGATCAGGACGATGACGACGATGATGACAAGAAACGTGAGAAGACCGCTGCCCGAGGAAGACCGGCTGGTTGTCGGGGTGTAAACGACGGTGGTGGAGCTGCCTGAGGAACCGCTCGATGAACCGTAGGAGCGCGTGTAGGTCGTGGAACTGCGCGAACCCGAAGACGAGGAGCTGCTCCCGCTGGAATAGGATCGGCTGGGCGTGCTGGAGTAACTGCGCGAGCTGCCCGACGAACTTCGCGAGGAGGAACGGTAGCTTTGGCCGCCTCCGGGGCGAGCGGATGCCCAGTCGAAAGCGAACCACAAAGCCATAAGGACCGACAGAAAGTAGATCGCGCAACGTCGCAGCATGAGGACCATCCTAGCGCGCCGAGCAAGCGCCGTCACGGCCACTGAAAACCCCGATCAGATGGAACAGGGGAGGGGAAAGGAATGGATGGGAATGGAACGAGGGCAGGGGAGGGCAAGCAGCCGGAGGAACTACTCGGACAATTTGAAGGAGCTGCCGCTCAAAACGATGCCCTCTCGCTGGCAGACGTAGACGAGGTATTGGCGAACGACGTTGTCGAGCTTTTTGTACGCGTCGTTGATGAGCTTGAGGTCTTTTTTGCGACACGCGGCGGCACCGATGATGCGCCAGGCGCGAATCGGACTGCTTTTGGCGACTGACTTGGCCAACGAAATCGCTTTATCAAGCTCGCCGTTCACGAAAGAGGACTGCGCATCGGTCAACACCGCTTCGGGGTCGGCACCGGAAGGCGGAGCTTCGACTTTCTCAGGTTTGTCGGGCTTTTCCGGCTTCTCGGGTTTGTCCGTCTCAGCCACTTTGACCTTGGGCTCTTTGTCTTTGTCCCTGTCGCGGTGGTGGCGTTCCTTGGTCCCAGGTTGCGGCGTCGGTTCGTTGCCGGCTGACGCACCGCCACTTCCGCAAGGCAGGTCTTTGGCCGACAGCGCCCGCGTATTTTTGGAATCCAAATCCAGAATTTTCTGGACCAACCCTTTGGCTTCGTCGCACCGCCCGGACGCTCGCGCGTCGGAAGCATCCTTTAACCGAGCTTCTACAAAGAGCGGGAAAACCCGATCGTATTGTTCCTTGGCGTCCTTTTGATAGACGGAATCGCCCGGAATTTCTCGGTACAGCTTGAAGGCAGATTCGAATTTTTCTACGCCGGCTTCTTGCGAGAACTGATCAAAGGTCTGCTTGTTCTTCGATTCTCGCTCTGCCGTCGCCCGTTTGTTCTGCGCGACCTCTCGCGTCTGAATCGATACCGCTGAGTTGCCCACAATTTTGGCTGTTTTCTCCAGCGCGTCCGGCCATCGCCTCGCCACGAGGTCCGCATCCACGCCCGTGAGCACTTTCGCAGCCTCTCCATCCACATCCACCGCAGGCTGTTTGGTCAAAAACCAGTACAACCCGCCTCCAATCGCGGCCAGCAAAACGAGCGTCAGCGCGATGGGCACAACCGGGGTCCCGCGTTGCTCGCGGTCCACGATCATTGAATCGATTTGCTCTTTGAGAATGTCTTGGCCCGGAGGCACAAAGACCAAGCGAACGTGGCCCAGGTCTACTTTGTCGCCTTTGCGCAGCTCCGATTTGCCGTACTCGTCACCATTGACGCGCACGCCGTTGGAGCTTTGCATGTCCATGATCAGGAACTTGTCGCCCTCGCGGACGATCTTGGCGTGATGCCGAGAGATGGAACGGTGGTTCAGAACCACGTCGTTGTCATCCGTGCGGCCAATCACAACCGTGGCTTTTTCGAGCAGAAATTCCTGGCGAGCAAAATTCGTGGAGACCACGATCAAACGGGCCGGCTTTTCAGGAACTTTGACAACCGGCGCTTGCACGGGCTGCGGAAGCGTGGCTGCCGCGTGCGGAACAGAGGGCGACAACAGTGTCGGCTCCGCTCGGTTGGCTGGCGCGGCCTGCATACCGGGAGTCGAGTTTTGGGTCTTGGCCTTGTCGGTCTTCACAGAGACTTGGTAGTCCCCGATCTGGACACGATCCCCATCGCCAATACTGACCTTGCCCTGTATCCGGTCTCCGTTGACCTTGATTCCGTTGTAGCTCTTCAGGTCTTCGATAAAGAGACCTTTGGGCTCGCGGGTGATCTTGGCGTGGTGCCGCGATACGTTGCGCTCCGTCAGACGAATCGTGTTCCCCTCCTTCCGTCCGACGGTAATCTCGTCGCGGATGATGGGGACCTCTGTCGTCTTGCCCTCGTCGTCCTCGATAATGAGCTTATACATGACCCGCGTTTCGACGCATATTTAGCCTTTTAGGGCTTTTGCGATTTTAGGACCCATGACCTTGCGGGTCAAGCATGCCCTTTGTGCCTTCCAGCCAAACAACTCCATGGACCTGGGAGATGGCAAAGGAAGACTCAACAGACAACCTCTGTAGCAAAGAGATGTCTGGCTTTGTGGGCATGGACCCGACGATTTGCTTTCACACACATGACACACAGACTGCAAAGGCTACTCCACTCTGTTGTCCACATTTCTGCTACCGCTACTGCCGTTGCTGCTGCTCATTGAGCGGTCTTTTGCAGGATTCCGCGGTACCCGTTCCGATGGGAGCGCAGACGAAGCCGAAGAGAGAGGTTTCGGTCCAAATTGCGTTCGGGATGGTTCCGTCTGGTTTTTTTCGCCTCGAATCCCGCGATGCAAAAAACGGGCAGCGTACAAATGCCACGTTTTCAAGTAGTCATAGGCTGTCCGAAGTTGAAAGTCCTCTCCCTGCGGAGAGTGCCTTTCAATGACGGCATAGCCGGGCGGTGGGCCGCTGTCTTGTGTCGTGGTTTGGCGATTTCTCAAATGTCCCAAAAGATCGCGCTCTTTCTTGGGCGGTTCGTCGCGAACCACGGCTTTTCCATCGCTCAAACGAACTTGATCCACCACCACGTCCGGCACAATTCCTTTTTCCTGAATGGAACGGCCCGACGGTGTGTAATACCTCGCGATGGTGAGTTTGAGCGCGCTCCCATCTTCCAATTCGACCAAGGTTTGCACCGAGCCCTTGCCGAAAGTTTGCGTACCCACAATGAGCGCCCGCCCGTGGTCTTGTAAGGCACCCGCGACAATCTCTGCCGCAGACGCTGAACCCCCGTTAACCAAACAAATGATCGGGAAACCCGATCGAGTGCCTTCCGGGCGTGCTCGTTCCTCGTCGAGGATTCGTCCGCCTCGGCCTTCTGTCCGCACGATCAAACCGTTTTCGATAAATGCGTCCGCAAGCCGCACCGCCTGATCCAAAAGGCCGCCGGGATTGTTGCGAAGATCCAGGACCAAGCCACTCAGCCGCCCGCCCGACATTTTCTCCATGTGCTGAAGCTGTGTTTCCACGTCGCGATCAAGGTTGTCGTTGAACTGCTTGATTCTCAGCACGCCGTAGCCCGGCTCGAGCAGAAAACTCTCGATGCTGCGTATCCGAATTGTGTCTCGAGAGAGGACAAAGTTGCGCGGCTCTTTCCAACCACTCCGCAGCAGCGTAAGTGTCACGGCGGAACCACGTTTGCCACGCATTTTTTGGATGTAGTCCTGCATCCCGCGTGTGATTTGGTCATCGATGCGCACAATTTGATCGCCTGCGGCCAGACCTGCTCGTGCCGCCGGTGTGCCTTCCAGCACCGATACGATCAACAGAAGTCCATCGCGTTGATCCACTTCGATCCCAATGCCCGCAAATTGGCCCATCGTGTCGTTTTTCATGTCTCGATACTGGTCGGGGGACAAAAACGTCGTGTGAGGGTCCAGCGAATCCAACATTCCCTTGATCGCGCCGTACACAAGCTCGTTCTGATCGACCTCCTCGACGTACTGGGTCTCGATGTAGGACAGCACGCGAGAAAACATCGCGAGTTTGGAAGGAAGATTGGCGTTCCTCTGCGGCGCGCCCCACGCCGATGACGAACCCGACAGCACAAGGCAGCAGATCAAGCCGGATGTCAGAAGAAACAGTCGCAAGAAAAGCCGTGGAGAGAAAGCAAACCGCCCAGCCATGACTCGGCGACAGTCCCCCCGCTCTGCCTCTCGTAAAATCACAGCGACCACTCCCGTCACTATAGCCCAAATTTCTGCCAAAAAACACAGTCATGGCAGCGACCCAATTCTTCACAAGCTGGTGAGAGCGGGTGCGTGGCCTGGGTCGCCTCAGACCATGAACGGCTTCATCAGAACATCTTGGTTTTTTGGGGTGGTTATTGGTTGGAGTGCCCCGAGGAAACTCAGCGAACCTGAACCAGGCTCAAAAAGCCCACGTAGGCGTATCCCAAAAAGAACAGCAGCAAAAACGGCAGCGACATCCAGTGGCCGTTCATGAGTGCCAGCACAATGGCCAGCGCGAAATACAGCGCAAAGCCCACTTCGATCGCAGGAACCAGCGTCTTGTCCGCGCGGTATTTTTTGCTCCGCCACGTCTCGATTTTCGTCACGACGCCGTGTTTGGGCGTGCGCACAAACTCGCCCGATTGGCGCTGCAAAAGTGCTTCCATCACAGCGCGCGTCTGATTCACACACAGCCCAATCCCAAGCGACATCATGAGCGGCAGCCGTTTGATCGTGCGTACCCAGCCGCCCCGATCGATTTCGCGTTGGCTGGTCACATAAAAGGCCGCAATAGACATGGTTGTTCCGAAAAAGAGGGGCAGGTCGATGAGCAGAACCTCGCGCAGCCCGTGCGTCGTTCGTACCAGCAGATTCGGCAGAAGCAACAGCGACAGAAGCAGAAGCAACGGATACGCCACGTTGTTGGTCAGATGGAAAAAGGCCTCTGTTTTGACCGAAAACGGCGCATCCGAACGCAGAATCGTCGGCAAAAGCTTCTTCGCCACTTGAATCGAGCCTTTTGCCCAGCGGAACTGTTGGCTCTTAAAACTGTTCATTTCGACCGGAAGCTCAGCCGGGGAAACCACGTCCGGCAGATACACAAACCGCCAACCTTTGAGCTGTGCTCGGTAGGACAAGTCCATGTCTTCGGTCAGCGTGTCATGCTGCCACCCACCCGCATCCGAAATCGCTGCCCGACGCCAAATTCCTCCAGTGCCGTTGAAGTTGAAAAACCGCCCCGAGCGGTGCCGAGCCGTGTGTTCAATGACAAAGTGACCATCGAGCATCAACGCTTGCACTTCCGTCAGCGCCGAGTAGTCACGATTCAGGTGATCCCATCGCACCTGCACCATGGCCACCTTCGGATCTGAAAAGAAGTGAATGGTTCGTTCCAGCACGTCGGGCTCCGGGAGAAAATCGGCGTCAAACACCAGCAGAAATTCCCCTCGAGCCGTCTTCAGTCCGTTTTCCAGCGCACCCGCTTTGAAACCACTTCGATCTGTCCGGTGAACGTACGAGGCCAAAATCCCCTGCGCCGCAATTTCGGCGACTTTTCGTTTGCAAAGTTCCTGTGTCTCGTCGGTGCTATCGTCGAGCACCTGGATTTCAAAGCGATCTCTCGGATAGCGAATCTTGGCTACTGCATCGAGAAGTCGCTGCGCAACATACATTTCGTTGAACAGCGGAAGCTGCACAGTCACAAACGGCAAATCGCGCAATCGACCAACCGGCTCGGGTCGCTGGTCTCGATAGCGGTAATACAAATACACAAGTTGCGAGCGATGAAACCCATACACCGCAAGCCCCGCAAAAACCAACAGGTAGGCCACGATGAGGATGTGGTCCCAAGATCCAACCGCCGTCGAGAAAAACTCTTGAATAGGACGCATGGTGTGTTCCGTTGTTGTGCGGCGTCGCCGCTATGACGGTACTTTCCTCACGCGCAGCGTAGCGATTGTCACCAAAATGTAATTTTTCGTTTTTTTCTGTCGGTTTCGGTCTCCCTTTGTGGTCTCAAAACCCCAGTGTTTTCGAGGCGTTGCGCGATCGCCGTTGTTTGCCCGCCGCAAACCGCGCAAAAAATCCGCGCCCCGCGACAATTTCTGCTTCCCACCGTTCGAGCGAGTCGATAATGCGCCTCCCATGACCTCGGTCTCCCCAAATCGAAAAACGCGCTTTTTGGCCGCATGCGCTGGCCAGCCTGTGGACAAGGTTCCCGTTTGGCTTTTCCGTCAGGCGGGTCGCTATTTGCCCGAATACCAAGCCGTCCGTCGGCGAGTCGGTGACTTTCTGACGTTGTGCACGACGCCCGAATTGGCCGTGGAGGTGACGTTGCAGCCCGTTCGTCGTTTCGGTGTCGATGCCGCGATTTTGTTTTCCGACATCCTTCTGCCGTTGCGAGCGATGGGTTTGCCGCTGACGTTTACCGACGAAGGGCCGCGCCTCACACCCCTTTCTGACGCGGCTGCCATCGAAAAGCTGCGCGTGTTGTCTCCTGCTGCGCTTCCCGAAGTGCTCGAGACCGTCAAACTCCTTCGACGCGAGCTTGCCGAACTAGTGCCACTCATTGGTTTTGCTGGCGCGCCGTTCACCCTTTTGACCTATGCCGTCGAGGGGCAGACGGGAAAAAACTTTGTGCGCAGCAAACGCCTGCTGTACTGCGAGCCGACGCTTGCGCACCGTCTGCTCGAAAAACTTACCTTGTCTCTCATTGCACACCTGACCGGACAGATTCAGGCGGGCGCGCAGGCCATCCAGCTCTTCGATTCGTGGATTGGCATTTTGTCTGCGGAAGACTACGCCGTCTTCGGCGCACCTTATGTAGAGCAGATTCTGCTCGCGCTTCGTCCATTCGGTGTGCCTCTTTTGTACTTTCCCCTCGGCGGACTTTCGTTGTTTCCGCAAATCGGCAAGTTGTCCGCAGATGTCATTTCCGTCGATTGGCGACAACCGTTGTCCATGGCCGCCTCTCTCCTCAACAGCCAGCAAGGTTTGCAAGGAAACCTTGAACCCCTGCTTTTGCTCGGCCCGGTTTCACAGATTGAACAACGCCTGCAAACCGTTCTCGCCCATGCCCCGCGCCGTCGGTACATCTTCAACTTGGGCCACGGAATTTTGCCGGAAACGCCGCCCGCACACGTTGAAGCACTCGTCGAAAGCGTCCACCGTTTCGGAGCCGAACCCCACGCCCCTCAGCCGTAGCGACGAACAAACAACTCGCGCAGACCGGCGTGTTCCGACAGAAGTTGCAGCGTTTCATCCGCGTGTCCGACGCAATATCCGTTCCCGATCAACATGTCGATGTCGCGGCTGACTCCCTCTGCTCCGAGTGCCGCAGCCGTAAAGCTCGTCGCCATCGAAAAGAAATAGACGGTTCCACCTGGACGACAACACAGGATTGCCGCCATTTCTGCACAGGACCCGCTCACGCAACTCACAACCAAATCGTATTCCCCGTCTGAACAGGTCGTTTCTGCGACTGCCAACGCATCCGAAGCGTCCGCGCGAACCACACGGTCATACACGCCGAGCGTTTCGGCCTCATGTGCAGCGGGCTCATGAGGCTCCACGCCCACCACGCAGCTTGCCCCGGCCCTTCGCGCGGCTGCTCCGACCAGAAGCCCCGATTTTCCGCCCGCCCCCAGCACCAGAACCCGCTCCACCTGCTTCCCCGGCCGAGCGTCTTTGCACAGACGGCTTACCTGCGGTGCGGCACCTGCCACATCCAGCGCAGACAACGCCGCAGTTTCCGGCAGCGACGACGGAAGCCTTGCCCACGATCCAGAATCGAACAGCACCGCCGTTCCGATGATGCTGACTTGGTGTGCTGCCAGGTTTACCGACAACACTTTTTCGATGTCGAGTGGCGTGAGCGACAACGAAACCAGCGTCGCCACGCGTTCTCCGACACGCAGCGAGGAATGTGGCAAACCCAGCCCAGCGCCCACTCGACGGACTCGCCCCAGCAGCATGCCGCCCGACCCGGTTTTCGGGTTGTGCATCTTTCCGCGTTCTCTCACCGTCGAAAGAATTTGCGTTTGCACACCCATCACCACATCGTCGCCCATCGTCCGCGCCGCTTCCTCCATTTGCCGGAAACTTGCCGCGTCAATGTTCAGCCGTTCCACGTCGAGCAGCAATTCGTAGTCCGCCCCGTTCCCCCAATCCGGCCCGTTTTCGACCGACCAAGCTGCTTGCGGCAAAACCCGCGTCGCTCCCCGAACCCGATGCAAACCATATCGATACACAAGAGGCACAGCACAAGCAGCCTTCGTCATTTTTTCCCACCGACCCTTCGTTTCACTGGCACTTCGTCGTCATTCGAGCTTCTGGACTTTCCACTTTCCATCTTCCAAGCGCAGCACCGCTTCCTGTTCTGCTCCCCAAACCAACCGCGCCGTGTCTCCCTCGAAAAGAACCCGCTCTCCCAAGTGCGAACGCAAACCCTCGACCTGCCGCTTGAGCAGCGGCTCCTCGGAAAACCGCTTCTTGAGCACTTCTTCCGTCATTTGTTTCGACATAGATTTCGGCACAAACCGCAAAAGCACATCAAATCGTTTGGCTAAAAAAGCCCGCACAAACGACTGCAGCGCCTCCTCCGGCGTGTCCTGTGGATACACATCGAGCGGATTTTTCGCAAATAAAAATAGACTCACATTCGAGCCTGACACCGACCGATCACGCTGTTCCCACAGCAGCAGAGAATGCCCCACAAGGCGCGCTTCGACTTCATATACCACTTGCGGTGATCCATTGCGAAGCTCATCCAACAAATATCGATTCGTATTCGACTGAGCGGACACCAAACGAACAAAGCAGAGCAAATTACACTGTTTTTGAAAACCCGGACTCATTCGAGCATAAGCCGTTCGGAATTGACCACGTTCGGTCTCGCGCAAAAAACGCGAAAGGACCGCCTGCGGACTGTTTTTCGCGTGACACGCACAAACCAGCGTCATCAGTGCCAACAAAGCCGCTCGTTTCACGGTTTGCTCCCGTCGGCTGCGTTTTTCGGACCGATTTGCAGCCGGTAAGGAGACTCGAAACAAACGCCTCCCTCTCGGCTGGCCACCCGGACGAACCAGACTCCGCTTGTCGAAAAGGATGTCACCTTCCCATCGCTCACACCGTCTGCGACGGCCTGCTTTTTGGTGTCGTTTGGAGTCGCTGGCTTCGCCCCGCTCGACTTAGAAGCCTGTGTGCCTTTGGACAAGACCGTTTTTCCGTCTCTCGCAAGCACGGTCAACGTTGCGCTGCAATCCCCGCTTGGCACATCCAACCGAGCTTCACGCGCCGAATCCGCCGCGCTCTCGCTTTCCACGCGAAAACAATCCACGTCTTGCGGCCACAAAAAGCCGGTGATTTCGCCCGTATCCGACGACAAAGGCAGCGGATTTGCATGTTCCAAACAGTTGTCGTTCGGCTCAAGCTCCGCATCCTCAAGAGGTTCCTCAAGCTGAGCCCGCAGGTGATACCGCTTTTCTCCGAGCGGGCGCTGAAATTCTCGCCCAGAAACGGACAAGAAAACCCGCGCACTTCCCACCGGCAAGGTCACATTTCGCAACCGCAGTTCTTGTTTGCCTTTGCCAGCAAAAACCGAAGCAATCGCTGTTGGTTTGACCGCTCCAGCATCGGCTTTGGACGCCGGTTCAACATCCACTCTGAGTCCAGGCTGGAACGACGGCGAGGTCAACTCGAGTCTGAGGACAGCGCGCTCGGCCAGGCCCGTGCCAGAGCCGACGGGGGGCGATTTCCGATTCGGTGCCGTCGGTAGCTCCAACACGAACACATCGGTATCTCGGGTGGTTGAAAGTGCGCCCGTTGCCACCATGCCTGACATTGCACTGGCCTGAGACAGCGTGTCGTTTGGCTCGATTTCCCCGTCGGCAGGCACGTCCGTTGCCGAGACCGCAAGCCGATATTCCCCAAGTTTCCGTGTGTGCGCCGCCTCAGCCGCGAGCACGCCCGAAACCCGAAACCACAACGATTGACCCGCTGCAACTGGCACACCCGAAAGCCGTTCTCCCTCGTTCGCCCGCCGTTCGTCCACAAGCCCCAGCGAATGCCCGTTTTGAAACGCAGCCTCGATCGACAGATCCGGCGCGCCGGACAACTCGACGGTCAACAGTTGATTCGTTTTTTGCGCAGGCCAGAAATACCAGTCCATCTGCCCCTTGCCCGCGCCGCCTACCGTCGGAGGCAACAGCGAGCCAACCAACACTTTCTGCGGGTCGAGTCGTTGCGCCTGTTCACGCTCGTCGTTGGGTTCGGCCTCGGCCAAAGTGTCCGAGAAATCCCGCGCCGGCTTTTGAAACGTCCCTCGTGCAGATTCCGTCACCTGCACAGCCGGGCCCAAATCCTTCGACACCGGCAACGGTTTTCGCGGCTTGCAGGACAGCAAAAAAAACGCTGTCACAAACAATAAACACTTGGCCGACATCATGAGTGCTCGATCGTCGCCTAGCTTTCCGACCCAGGCTCGACCTCATTCGTCTGCGAAAGTGTGGCGGGAAGGGTTGCCATGAACTCCCCTTCTGCAACCAACGTGTCGCCGACTCGCGCTTCGCCCGAAAATTTCCAGATTCGTCCGCGATCCCGCAGAAGCCGTGTGGACAGCACGAGTTGGTCTCCCGGCGTCACCGGCTTGCGAAAACGCGCTTTGTCCATGCTGACCAGATAAAACGCCTGTTCTCCGGCCTGCTTTTCGAGTTTTAGGCACGCATGCACTGCTGCCGTTTGTGCCATGGCTTCCAACAGGAGAACCCCCGGCATGACTGGATGACCTGGAAAGTGTCCGACGAAAAACGGCTCATTGATCGTGACATTTTTCAGCGCTTGGCACGCCTCGCCCGAAAATGCGACCACCCGATCGATCAGCAGAAAAGGATAGCGATGCGGAAGCAACCGCTGGATCGCCGCGATATCGAGCGGCAGAGACACCCCGCCGCTCATCGCTACCTGCCTCCGCCGGCTGGCGCTCCGCTTCCGCCCGTCGGTGCAGCCCTCATATCATTCACCTTGCGGATCACTTCGTTCGTGATGTCCATCGGGCTTTGTTGCGGCCACAAAACCACATCGGCGCGCAACACCATGTTGTAGTTATCTCGACGAGCAAGCCCGTCAATCGCCCGCAAGACTTTTTCTTGCAACGGTTGCAACACCCGCGCTTCTTTTTGCGCAATGTCCTGCTGTGCCCGTTGCAGTGCTTCTTGAAGCTGCATGACCTTCTGCTGCATTTCCTCTCGCTTTTTCTGTTGCGCGGCGGGTTGCAGCAACGACTGATTCTTGATGAATTCTTCTTCGAGTTTTTTCAGATCTTCTTGTTTTTGCAAAAGTTCCTTTTGCTTGCGATCTGCCTCGGCTTTCAAGCCACCGATGCTGGCTTTGCCTTCGTTGCTATCCTCGATTGCCCGACGAATGTCCACGATTGCAATTTTCTGCTGCGCCCGCGTCGACGCAGGCACAAGGACCGAAAGCACAAGGCCCAGGCCCAGAATCAATCCGGTAATGGAATGTCGCATGTTGTAAGGCTCCTTCTTGGGTTGCGTTCTTGAAGTTACGTGACCAGCGTTTGACGACTCGCAGCCACCATTTGTTTAAAAGAAATTGCCGATGGTAAACTCAAACACCAGCGAGTCCTCGCCAGTTTGCTTGTTCAGCGGAATGCCCCACTCGAACCGCAACGGCCCGATCGGGGAAAACCAGCGAAAGCCGAAGCCAACGGAATAGCGCAAGTTTTGGAAAGTCGGGTAGTTTGAACATGGATTAAACACCTCCGGCAATGTGGATGTCGCTGCCGCATTCGTGCAATACTTCGCCTCGAGGTTATATCCATTTCCCATGTCGAAAAACAAAACGCCCTTGATTTGAACAGCGGGAATAATCATGAACTCTATCTCACTGTTCAAAATCAATTGCCAATTTGCCCCGACGCTAAATGGAATCAAATAAGACCCTGGCTCCAGCGCGCTTTGAATTTGAATCCTTGGCCCCAGCGAAAACAAGCGGAAACCACGAATCGACTGGATGCCACCCAGAAAGTAGCGTTCGTAGATAGGAACGCCCTCAGGCCGACGAGAAAACACCAAACCTGTCTCAGCATTCAACCGGAAAATGAACGGGCCCCAAATAGGGCGATAGAATCTCGCATATCCAGACAAACGAATGTAATCAATCTCTGATGCCACATAGCGATCGGCCACTTCCACAGAGAGAAGATGAAACATGCCTTTCGTTGGGAACATCCGGTCATTTCGCGAATCGTACTGGGCCCACAACCGCACTGCCGAGGTCCATCCTCGACGATAGAGGTTCGCCAGCGTCCCGCCTGCAATCGATTGAACTTGCCCAAAGCCAGATATCTGCATGCCCTGCGAATTTTGCCCAATCGAAACCCACTCAAGTTTATAAGTTCCAAGTAGACGGAAAAAATCACCGAACAAATAGCCCCAGGTTAGGTCTCCACCGCGAGTCGTCCGATTGAAGTTTGGATAGTACAGAAGCTGGTTATACCCAGAAAACGAGAACGTAACATTTGTGTCTAAGAAATAGGGATCGATGTAATTGATTGAGAACAATTGTCGCAGTGAGGAAATTTGGGCGGAAAGCCGCATCGTTGTGCCGCGACCAAACAAGTTGTTCTGAGCGACTTGAGCCTGCGCAATGAAGTTCTCAATAGAAGAAAACCCAGCACCGATTTGGAATGTCCCTGTGGGCCTTTCGGTCACTTCCACATTTACTTCAAGCCTGTCATCGGTGCTGCCACGTTTTGTCGAGATTTCAACTTTTTCAAAGAAACCCAGAGCTTGGACGCGGTTCTTTGAAAATTCCATGAGAGATTCGGAATAAAGTTCCCCTTCGGAAATTTTCAATTCACGGCGAATCACCTTGTCTCGAGTTTTGGTGTTTCCACGAATGTTGATTCGCTCGAAATAGACCTTCTTCCCCTGCTGCAAATCAAATGTGAGGTCGACAGTTCGTTTCGCAGCATCTAGGCTCGTCAGAGGCGTCACATTCACATTGGCGTAGCCACGATTCTTGTAAAAATTGTTGATATTCTGGATGTCTTGGCCAAGACGAGAACGGTTGAATTGGTCGCCAGGCTTTGTTTTGAGTCCCGCAAGCATGTCCTGTTTGGGAATCAGCAACTCACCTTGAAAATCAAGGTTTCCAATTTTGAACACTTCGCCTTCTTCAATTGGAATTGAAATATACAAGAAACGCTTGTCCGGGGACATCTCGATCGTGGGTTTCCCGATTTTAACCGTGACATAACCCTTATCGTAATAAAACGCGGTCAGAAGCAAAATATCGCGTTCAAAAGCGTCTTCTTTATAAGTTCCCGCAGAGGTCAGAAACGAAAGCCAATTCCCCTCTTGTGTTGATATTGCGGCCCGCAGCTCGTCGTCGGTGGCGTGCCGGTTTCCCTGGAAGGAGACTTTGCGGACCTCAACCTTTGCGTGCTCATCGACGATGAAATAGACGTCGATCTGACGGTCCGAGTGAATCTTGATCTCGGACTTCACATCCGCGAGGTAATAGCCTTTCTCGACGTACAAATCGTGAATCTTCTCGACGTTGCGCTTGATTTTCGCTGGGTCGAAGATCGTGTCCTTTTTTAGGTCGAGCACTTCGTTGATCTTGTCTAGGCCTATCTCGCTATGACCTGAGACGTAGATTTTTCGTATCGATCGCTTTTCGAGAACGACGTAGTTCAGCGCAATTCCGCCGGATTCGCCTTCCTCCCACTCGGCGCGAACATCGTCGAATTTGCGCATGCGCCACAGGGTTTTCAGATCATCCTGGAGCGTTTCCAACGACAGCGGCTGGCCTTCCTCGACGGGCTTCTTTTGTCCGCGTTCCTCGGGCGACAGAGCACGCTGCATGGCCGCAGCTTCGACTTTCTGGTTGCCACGAAAGCCAATCTTCTCGACGCGGCGTCCGATCGGCAACTCGGCATCAGCGAAAGCAACCGATGTCGAAAGGCCGATCCCGAAAAACCACGAGAGCAGAAACCAAAGAAACGGCTTCAAACGGCAACCTCCTGCTCCCGCCGAAGTTCATCGTCAGAGAGAATCCGCCCGTCTGCCATGTGAAGGCGGCGAGGCATGCGCGCGGCCAGGTCCTCGTTGTGCGTAACGACAATCATCGTCATGCCGCGCTCGCGGTTCAGCTCGACGACAAGTTTGTGGATGGCGGCACCCGTGCGAACGTCCAGATTTCCCGTCGGTTCGTCCGCGAGCAGCAACTTGGGATTCAACACCAGAGCGCGAGCCAACGCCACGCGCTGCTGTTCGCCGCCGGACAACTCTCCCGGTCGGTGGGCGAGTCGATGCTCCAAACCCACCCGCTCGAGCAGCTCGGTTGCCTTTTTTTCCGCAAGCTTTCGCGCCAAGCCCGCGATCAAGCCAGGCATGGCGACGTTTTCAACGGCAGAGAACTCAGGCAACAAATGATGAAACTGAAACACGAAACCGATGGTGTGATTGCGAAACTCAGCGACGGAAGTCGGAGCCATTTTGGTAATGTCCGCACCGTCGATTGTGATCGTTCCCGACGTAACAGCGTCGAGCGTGCCGAGCACATGCAAAAAGGTGGATTTTCCAGCACCCGATGCGCCAACGACAGCGACCATTTCGCCGGCCTCGACGGTGAGATCAATGCCTTTGAGCACTTCGATGGGTTTCCCACCGAAAGCAAAGGTCTTTTTGAGAGCAGTGATCTCTACAGCAGCGCCGGGCATGGTATTCGCGAGGCCAGGGAGCGTACTTGTCTACATCGAGCATGTCAATCGACGGATCTGGCTGAAAATGCGGGTTTTCGACGACGCCTTTCGGTGTATGCGTTCTATATCGATCCCAGGCAAACCGGGCCCAAAGCCTTGACGAAGTCGCTTCGACGGAATCAAACTGAACACACGAGGGGAATGGGCCATGCTGGAGCCATGGATCATCGAGCAAATTCGCAAACGCGAACAAGAACGGCAGCGTATCGAACGCCAGCCGCTGGTTCCCATTCCAGAGTATCCACCGTCTCCGCCTTCTCGTGATAGCCAGCGGGAAGAGCCCGAACATCCAACCGAACGCGGCGTCGTCATCATCAGCCTCTAGTTCGTCCCCGCCCAGAAACGACTGCCATCCAGAAGCTACTGCTGTCTCAGAAATTCGGCAGCAATGGAAACGGCCTCGGCGTACATCCGCTTGATGGGAATCCCTGTTTGCACAGAGAGTTTGACTACCGTTTCATATTCCGGCGCGGCATTCAGAATGTCCCCTGTTGCGGGATCGCGACCGAGCTTGATTTCGACAGGACCATGCTCGGTTTTGACGCAAACCGTTTCTCTCACGAGGACGAGCCGCTCGACCGAATGAAACCGCACACCGAGCGTGGTCGTCTCTCGCAGCACAAGAGCAGCCAGTTCCTGACGATGTTCTCCATCGCAAATCACATGCAGCACCACGCCCGGACGGCCCTTTTTCATGGCGACCGGCACGAGCCACACGTCTTTCGCTCCGCGCAGAAGCAGGGATTCCACGATGGGCGGCAAAAGTTGTGGATTCATGTCGTCAAGGTTGGCGGCAAGTTCCCACATTGTTTCCGTTTGTGCCGTGTGTTTGTGTGCAGCGGTTTCTGGACGGGTCTCGCGGCCCGCAAAAATGCGCAACATGTTTGGCCTATCGGGCAAGTCTCTTGTCCCAGCGCCATGACCCACCGCAACGACTTTCATGGAAGGCAGCGTGTCGTATCCGTCTGCAAACGTCGAAACAACGAGGGCACCCGTCGGTGTCGTCAATTCCCCAAGTGCATCTCCCGCTTCCACCTGGGCACCTTTCAATAGCGCGCTTGTTGCAGGCGCAGGAACGGGCAGAAACCCATGCGCCGTGCGAACTTGCCCAAATCCGACGGGCACCTTTCGCGAAACCACGCGAGAGGGTGACAGCCAGCTCAGCGCCGCAGCAATCCCGACAATATCGACGATGGAATCCAGCGCGCCGACTTCGTGAAAGGCGACATCGGCAACCGTGGTTCCGTGCAGCGCAGCTTCGACGTGAGCCAATTTTTCAAACATGTCCAGCGCACGCCGCTTTGTGTCAGGCAGAAGCGCGGCAGCTTCGAGCATCGACCGGATTTCACCGTAGTGAACATGTGTGTGCGCGTTCGCATCGGAAAAATCGACCACATCGACCTTTTTTCCGACGAGGCCGTGTCGCTTCACCTGCGTCACGCGAAGTTCCCACTGCTCAAGCGGCAACAGCGCGAGCTGCTGTCTCACAAAGGACTCGGGCACGCCCAGGTCGAGCAGAGCGGCCAAAATCATGTCGCCCGCCAAACCCGTCGCGCAATCGAAGTACAGGGTTGCCCCCACAAGCTCGTTCAATTCCGACAAAGCACTCATTCCGTGGTTCTCCCGTTTGGGTCGGAAATCGGTTGTGTCATGGAGCGCAAAAGCAGCGCGGCTGCATATCCGGCCCCGAAACCGTTGTCGATGTTGACGACGGTCACACCCGACGCACACGACGACAGCATCGCCAGCAGCGGTGCCAACCCAGCAAAATGCGCTCCATAGCCCACCGAGGTCGGCACTGCGATGACCGGTTTCCCGGACACACCCGAAACCGCCGATGGCAAAGCACCCTCCATTCCAGCGACGGCGATGATGATCCGGGCGCTTCGCAAGACATCTATCGAGGAAAGCAGCCGGTGGATCCCTGCGACGCCTACATCCGTCAGTCGCTTCACCTCGCAACCCAGAAATTCGGCGGTGAGAGCCGCTTCATCGGCGACGCCAAGGTCGGACGTTCCAGCGCAAGCGACCAGCACCGGCCCAAGCGGTTCGGAGGCTTTGCATGAAACGGGAGAAAGAAGCAGGCGGGAGCTTGGGTCGTAACGAAACTGCGGAAACGCATGTTGCACAGCCTCGGCCTGCGCTCGATCGGCGCGCGTGCCGAGCACTGGACTTCCGTGTCGCAACAGCTCGCGGAAAATCCCGACGATGTGTTCGGGTTGCTTGCCCTGACAAAACACGATTTCAGGAAAACCCGCGCGCAATGTTCGATGGTGATCGACTCGCGCAAAACCCAAGTCTGCAAAAGGAAGTTCGGTCAGCCTTTGCAGCGCGGTGTGTACTTGAACCTGCCCCGACGCAACCCCTCGGAGCAGTTCTTCTAGGTCAGCTTGATTCACCGGGCGAAGCCATATCACACAATGGCGCAGGTGTCCCCACGTGGTCGGCAGTCACTTAGTTGGCTTTTGTGTGGACTGGGTTGCACGAAGTCTCTCCGAACAACAGCTCGGGGAGAGACGATTTGTTTCCATCGGCGGTGCGATTGCTAAGCAGCTCTTGGACTCGTCGAAGATCGCGCCGAAACTGCCCAACCAGAAGGTCTCGATGTTTTTCTGCCACCAGCTCTCTCCCACGGCGATTGAGCGTTTCAATGGTTTCTTTGGCGACCAAGAACAACGATTCGTCACTGATAAGCCCCCACTCGTGAGCTTGCGCCGCTGCCCCGACATAGGTGTCAAAGAAAAACACCTTGCTCACATTGCGGTCCAGGTCATCTGCACTGCGAGGATAGGGGCAAAAAACGCCATGCTTTCCGTCGGTAACGATCTGGTGGACAAACACCGCTTTCATCCGTTCGGGTTGGTGATACAGCATGAGTTCGCCGCTCAGCATGTCTCCCTGTCCGCTGTCGCCGATGAAAACAAAATCGGATTCGGGATACAGAGCGGCCCACTGCACAAAATTGCGAAACTTCGCAAAAGCCTGGACCTCGTGAACATTGGCTATTCCCGGAAAAGCTTGGGCCGCCGGTAGCAAACTGTAGATTCCGATGAGCGCACTGTGCCTCGCAAACAGCGGATTCAGGACGGACGAATAGCTCGCTCCCGCGATTTCTCGAGGGCGAGCAGAGAAAAAAGTGACCTCTCCGGGATTCGTGGCTTCGGTGTCACGTGCTCTCGGGCCGATGGAAAGCGCGCGATAGAACTCCAGGACTCCCGGAAACAGCGCGTGTTTTTTGTAGCGTTCGTCGCACAGCGAACGGAGCAATGTGTCGTCGATGTCAGAAAGTACACGGACTTTCTCGCGAGGCGGTCGCGAGGGCTGCAAATCGCTACTCCGCGTTTCTCTTGCAAAATGGGCCAGGATGGCTTCACGCAAAGTCTCGTCGGTAATGTCTCGGTAGATCAGACGGTGCAGCGTTGCACCATCGGAACCTTTGTCGATCAGACTTTTTAACCGCGAGAGGTCCTCGCCGTGAGTAGCCAGTAGCACCTTCACGACGAGGATTTGCTCGCGTTTGGTGAACAGGCCGTGGCTGAGCTTGTCTATGAGCGCCGCACGCTCGCCGATATCGTCGCCGAGCGGCTGATCGAGCGGGCGAAAATGCAAGCAACCAACCAAACTGCTCGCCAGCAAACCAACCAGCAACGACACCGCCAAAGACAGAAGACGGTGGGACAAAAAATGAAGATTCACTTCCGCTCTCCTTGGGTGTTCCAGAATGAGTCCGCTGCACAAACAGCGAAGTCGCCCACTAAATTGCCTGGCGTTTGTGGATTTTGATAGGCACAAGACCCGCCACATCCGCTCGTCTGTGATAGCTTGCAACGAATGCGTGACAGCGGCGGAGACAACACAGGACAAAGCGAGAGGCAGAGACAAGCTGGGGCCCATGCTGATGTGGGCTTGTCTCCCACCAGAATCAAGGTGACGCAAGTCCTGTTTGTGCTGATTGTTGGTTTGCTGTTCGCGGACCAGAATTTGCTGGCCCCGAACTTGACTGCGATTGGTACGGAATTTGGTTTCAGCCGCGCAGAGATTGATCAGCGGCTTGGTGCCGATGTGAATTTGCTGTTTTGGATGGTCGGCGGCGTTCTGACGCTGGCGGTCGGCTATTTGGCTGATCGGGGCGATTTGACGGGGAAACTGTCTCGCAAGCGGTTGCTCCTGTTGGTCGTTGTCGTCGGGCAGATGGCTTGTTTGGCTTCTGGGCTCTCGAAAACCTATGACCAACTGCTGTGGGCTCGTGCCTTGACGGGACTTGGAATTGGCGGTGCTTTTCCGCTGATCTACTCGCTGATTGGCGACTTTTATCCGCCTCAAAAACGAGCCAGCGCAGCAGCCACGCTCGGTTTGGCGCAGGGACTCGGCGTGGGTGTGGGACAGCTTCTTTCGGGAATGCTCGGCGCAACCTACGGCTGGCGTTTTCCGTTTTGGGTGGTGGCGTGTCCGGGTCTTGTGTTGAGCGTGTTTTTCGCCTTGTGGGCGCACGAACCCAAGCGAGGTCAACACGAAGAGGGGTTGCAAGACCTCTTGGACCAGGGACACAGCTATGACGAAAGGCTGCGACTGCGGGACATTCCGAGGCTGTTTTCCGTGAAGACGAATGTGCTGATCCTGTTGCAAGCCTTGCCTGGCACTGTGCCCTGGGGTGTGTTTTTTGTCTACTTGAACGACTACTACGCACACGACAAAGGTTTTTCGGTGCCCGATGCAACGCTGCTGGTCATGTCCGTCGGTGTAGCCGCGATTTTTGGTGGTTTTTTGGGTGGGCTGTGGGGCCAGAAATTGCTGAATCGACAGACGCGCAACCTGCCGCTTTTGTGCGCGCTGACGACGACGATGGCGGTGATACCGATGGCCGTTCTCATTGAATACCCGGTGCGGCCCGGACAAAGTCTCGTCGGTCCCCTTTTGGTCGGTTTGCTGACAGGGGGTTTGGCCGCTGTAACGGGCCCGAATGTAAACACGATGCTGATCGCGGTGAATCCGCCCGAACATCGCGGGTCGGTGTTCAGTTTTTTCAACCTGTGCAACGACTTGGGACGAGGACTTGGTGCATGGATCGTTGGAGGGATGGCTGCGCGGCTGGGCCGTGTGAGCGCGTTTCACATCGCGAACTTGATGTGGCTGGGATGTGGGTTGGTTCTGTTTGTCTTGATTTTTCTTTTTCCGAGTGACGAGCGAGCTTTGCAAACACGGCTGCGAAAGCTTGCACGGCAGAAGCTCGACGGAGAGGGCTGATCCGTGCGAAAGCTGGCTTCGTCAAATTTTTATTCGCTTTTTCTTTCCCCGAGCGGTTTTGAGTTGTTCGCCTCCCCAGCGCATCCGTCGGTGAAAAGGTGGCGCGGTGTCGTGCAGGAACCAGGCCTGTCGCTGCTCGGGCCGTTTCAAGTGACTGCGTTGGGGGCGCATCACAAACCCCTTTCCGTGACAAAAGAGGCCGCGCTCTACACCGTTTCAGACGGGGAAAACGGAGAAATCGAATTGCGTTTTCCCGCCGCAGATGGGTCAGGACTCTTGTTTGTCCTGCACATTCGGCTCGACGATGGAGGGCTGCTGTTTTGGCAAACACTGAGGAATCAGACGCACCAGACCGTTTCCGTCCAGGCTTTTCAGTTTGTGGCCACACCGGGTCCAAATGATTTTCTCGACGGGGCTGGTACGCAGCCTGGTTGGCGCGTGTTTCGATCGGGATACAGCTCGTTCACGCCTTCTTTCGCGGTGGACAGCCGTTTTCGGCCACAAAAACCACTTTTTCCTACAGCGGCGGCATTCAATTTGTGGACTCAATCGATCTATTACGGACGCCCCGAGGTGTTGTCGTCGCCGTGGATGATGGTTTTTACGCCACCTGGAAAACATTCTCCGCATCTGCTGGTTGGGTACGTTTCGGCCAAACGGGGTCTTGGCGAGGTTGCGTTGTGCCGCGACGGTTCGACTCGCATGGAAGGTCGTCTGGGTTTCGAGGGACGAACACTCCCGGTCGGGGATTCTCTCGTCGGAGACAAACTGTTCGTGACGTTTCTGTATGACGAGCGCGCAGTCCTCGATGCGTATGCCGATAGAACCTCGTCGGAGATGAGCCCTCGAAAGAACCTGCCCGAGGTCCCGAGCGGCTGGTGTTCTTGGTACTACTACTACACTCGCGTCACCGAGGGTGATGTTCTGCGCAACCTTGCGGCGTTGCGCGACAAAAAGGTGCCCGTCAAGTACGTGCAGCTCGACGATGGATACCAGCGCAAGGTGGGCGATTGGCTGACCCCGAATGCAAAGTTCCCAAATGGACTCGGTGCCGTCGCAAGACAAATCAAAGAGGCCGGGTTTGTGCCTGGGATTTGGCTCGCGCCATTTTTTGTGCAGCGTTCGTCGGAAATCTACAAACACCACCGAGATTGGTTGCTTCGCGACGAGGACGGTGTTCTGCGCTGCCTGGGATACCACCCATTTTGGGGCCTTATCGACGGGCAAGTGTACGGCCTCGATTTGACGCACCCTGAAGTGTTGTCTTGGCTGCGGCGCGTGTTTCGGGCGCTGTGCGATGTGGGCTTCGACTATTTCAAAATAGATTTTCTGTTTGCGGGCTTGCGACAAGGCCGACCGCACGATTCTGCCTTGTCTCCCGTCGAAGCGTATCGCCAAGGCTTGCGCGTGATTCGAGAAACGATCGGCGACCGGTTCCTGTTGGGTTGTGGCGCTCCGCTGGTTCCGACGGTGGGTTTTGTCGATGCAATGCGGATTTCTCCCGATGTAAAAGAGGCGTGGCGAGACGAGACAGTGGATCTGATTGCCCACGGAACAGGCTATCCCTCGACGGAACTGGCTCTACAGACTTGTCTGACCCGTGCCTACCTGCACAACAAATGGTGGTGCAACGACCCCGATTGCGTACTCGTTCGCCGAGAAAAAAGTTCGCTGAGCCTGCCCGAGACGCAGACGTTGCTGACGGTGATGTCGCTGTCCGGCGGAATGCTGTTCGTGGGGGATGATGTGCGTGCGTTGCCCAAGGAACGGCTCGATCTGTTGCAGAAAGCACTGCCTCCGACGGGAAACACTGCGACCGTGGTTGGGGTTTTGGATCAGGAAAAGCCGCAGCGTTTGGTGTTTGAAAAAGCGGACGCAGAAGGTGGCCAAACGCGGCTGGTGGCGGTCGTCAATTGGGCTGACGGTGCCCGCGAAATGGCGGCATTTTCGCCTGAGCTGCTGTGCGAGTCTGCTTTTCCCTCGGCAAGCGGCGCGTACATCGCGTTTGAGTTTTGGTCCCAAACGCTCCTGCGCGTGTCATCGCTTGAAAAAGTCTCGTCGCGGATTGCGCCGCACGGCGCGGCTTTGTGGCTTGTTCTGGATGCACACACCCACCCACAGGTTGCGACAGCAACGCACCACTTGTGGCAAACACTTGTGCTGCTCGCGCACGAAACGTGGGAACCGCAGCTTTGTCAATTGACGATGACGTTTGCCAAAACCAGCGACCGAGACGGAGAGATTTGGATCGCGGTCCCGGACGGCTACCGTTTCGATTCCGCTACTTGCATGCAAGGCCACGCGAAGCTTCGAGGGGAAAGGCTGGTTTCAAACGGTGTGCTGCTGGTTTGCGGTTTCGAGGCCAGCGGTGGGCCAACGGTCATCACAGTCCAGTTTGAGCGCCAAAACACCGTTTCGGCGCGCACTCCACAAGCCTGAACCTCGGGACAAACACGCAGAACAAACAGAAACCACTGCGACCTATCTGCCCAAAAACGACTGCGCGGTGCTATATCACCCGCCATGTTCAAAAATCGGTCGAAACACATCCCTTTTCTTTCGTTGCTGTTCTGCGCGCTCTTGTCGCCGCAAGGAAAAACCCAGGCGCAAACCACGCCTGCTGTTCTGCCACCGTCGGGCATCGACGAGAGCGTGATCGATGCGTCCGTCAGTCCCTGTGACGACTTCTATCGTTTTGCATGCGGCAACTGGATTCAAAAAACTGAGATTCCCGCTGACCGTCCGTCGTGGAGTCGTGGTTTTTCGGAAATCAACGAACGCAACCAAACTGTGTTGCGAGAGGTCCTCGACGAAAATGCGGCCAAGCCCGCGAGCGACGCAAACGGCAAAAAACTCGGGGATTTGTACAAAGCGTGCATGGATGAAAACGCGATCGAAAAAAACGCTGCGACGGAACTCGCGGCGCTGCTCAAGCCCATCGAGCAGGTCAAAACGCGCACAGATGTGGCCAAGGAAATCGCGCGTCAACACCTGGGCATCGGCAAGCCGCTGTTCGATTTTTCGCAGGTGCCGGATTTCAAAAATGCGACGCAGATCATCGGCAACTTGGATCAAGGTGGCCTGGGCCTGCCGGATCGCGAGTACTACCTGAAAACGGACGAAAAAAGCGAGGCGCTTCGCAAGGAATACCTGGCGCATGTGGAGCGCGTCCTCGTGCTGTCGGGAATCGCGAAAGACAAAGCGGCGGCTCAGGCAGGCGTCATTGTTTCCATCGAGAAACGACTGGCGCAGGCGTCGATGTCGCGGGTCGATCGACGCGAGCCGAAGAATATGTATCACCGCATCGACCTCGACGGTGTGCTCAAGCTTGCTCCGAATTTCGATTGGAAAACCTACTTTGCCGCGCTGGGAATCCCGTCGGTCAAGGAACTCAATGTGACTTCCCTCGAGTTCTTCAAGGCGCTCAATCAACTGGTTGCCGAGGAAAAAATCGAGAACATCAGGGCCTATTTGCGTTGGAACAATGTCCACAACGCAGCGTCGGCTTTGAGCAAGCCCTTCGTCGAGGAAACCTTCGCGTTTTTCAGCAAAAAGCTGACGGGGACCGACAAAATTCTGCCGCGCTGGAAACGCTGCGTTGGTTTCGTTGACCACGCGATGGGCGAGGCGCTGGGCACTGCGTTTGTCAAAAAGACGTTTGGCGACGATGGGAAGAAAAAGGCGCTCGAAATCATCCACGGGATCGAGGCGGCGATGGAGCAAAACATCAAAACGCTGACCTGGATGGACGACGCGACGCGGCGGGCGGCGCTCGGCAAACTGCAAAAAATCACAAACAAGATTGGCTTTCCCGACAAACCTCGAAACTACGACGCGCTCGTCACGGTGCCGGGGTCGCATTTGAAAAATATCGAGGCTGCCGCGATTTTTGAGAGCCGACGGGAACTCGCGAAAATCGGCAAGCCGCGTGACAAGAGCGAATGGCTGATGACGCCTCCGACGGTGAATGCGTACTACGAACCGCAATTCAACGAGATGGCTTTCCCTGCCGGAATTTTGCAGCCGCCGATGTTTGGTCGGACGGTGGCGTCGGCCACAAACTACGGAGCGATCGGCATGGTCATGGGCCACGAGGTGACGCACGGTTTTGACGACGAGGGCCGACAGTTCGACGAGGACGGAAACCTTCGCGATTGGTGGTCGCAGACGGTGAATACGGAATTCAATCGCCGCGCACAGTGTGTGGTCGAGCAGTACAACGGATACAAACCGCTCCCCGACGCGCACATTGACGGCAAGCTCACACTCGGGGAGAACATCGCCGATTTGGGCGGGCTGAAACTTGCGCTTTTGGCATTTCGGGCGGCGCAGAAAAAAGCGCCCGCAGCCTCAAAAGGAAAATACTCCGACGAGCAACTGTTCTTTTTGGGCATGGCGCAATCGTGGTGTGAAAAGCGGCGGCCTGAACTCGCTCGTTTGCTGATCAATGTGGACCCGCATTCACCGGCTGAATTTCGGGTAAACGGGCCACTTTCCAACCTGTCCGAATTTGCCGCCGCCTGGAAGTGCCCGAGCACAGCCAAGATGGTGCGCAAGAATCAGTGCCAGGTTTGGTAGCTCGTCGTGGAGCGCAAGGTTGCGTTCTGGCTGGTTCTCGTCGTCGGGGCCGTCGCAGTGTGGGAGAGTTGGGAGTCGTTTCGGCCTCTTGTCGTTCGGGACAGCGACGTTCGCGCCGTATCGCAGCTCGTCCGCGCCTCGTACGAGCCGGGCACACTGATCGAGGTCACCCCAGACTGGGCGTCGCCGCTTTTTCGACGAGAACTTGGGGAATTCATGCCGGCGGACCATCTTGGACGGGCCGACAGCAAACCCTTCGCTCGCATCACGGAAATTGCGTTCGGAAAGAACCGAACCTTGGAATTTTTGGGGTTTCCGTCCGATGCGCTCGTCGAGGAGCGACGGATTGGGCCGTGGTTTCTCCGTCGGTATCGGCAGACGCCAGTTCTTGTGACTTTTGACCTGACGGAGCATCTTCTGGACGCGACGGTGAGCCAGACGGCAGAGGGTTTGTCGGAGTCCGAGTGGCCTTGCGTGTGGTCTGGGCCTCTGCCGTCGGTTGTGCCCAAACCCGGTCCGTTGGGTGGCTTTGTGTGCGAACAAACCCGCGTCGAACGTCGGACGATGGAAATCGATTACAAGCCTCGGCGAGGAATGGTCGTCGAGCTGAAGACAAAGCAACGCACGCGGGTGCGTTTTTCGATTCCCGATGCCGCGTGGCGTGGCTCGACGTTGCACCTGTGGCTGGGGCTTCACGATTTTCACCAGAGGAAACAGGCTCGGGGTCCAGCGCGAGTCCTTGTGGATCTGGACGACGGACAGCAAACGCGAGAATTTCAGGTAGACCCAACCCAAGGTTTCGAGCTGCAAACCATCCCTTTGCCGACGACGAGTAGCGAGGTCCATCACCTGCGGATGGAGTTTTTTGCTGAGCATCCACCGCATCATTTCGTGGGCGTTCACGGGGAACTTCGGCGATGACAGACGGAAAGCCGCGCAGCGCGCGAGGCCTGGATGTCGTGTTTGCGCTTGTTTTGTTTCTGGCGACGACGGCCATGCTCCAGTTTTCCAGTCGGCGACAGGGCTTTGCGCGCGACGAGGGTTATTACTTCCACGCCGCAGAACAACACGCCGCGTATTACGAGGAACTTTTCGGGCGCGTGATGCGCGGCGAGCTGCGCGCACTCGTGGACCGAAAGCTCGTGGACCGGTTTTTTTCGTACAACCAAGAACACCCGCCGTTGGCGAAGACGCTGTTTGGTTTGTCGTGGCGTTTTTTGCATCGGTGCAACTGCCCGCAGGAACCGGGCCTGCACGCGCTTTCGTACACCAAACGACACGCGACGCTCGGCCTGCTCAAGAACGGGGAAGCGATGCGTTTGCCATCGCATGCGCTGGCGGGAGCGTTGGTGGCCGCAATCTATGCTCTGGGTCGGCGGCTCTACGGTCGAACCGGGGCTTTTGTCGCGGCGGGCCTTGCGATCTTGGCACCGCGCCATTTTTTTCACGCTGAGCTGGCCTGTTTTGATGCTCCCGTGACGGCGATGCTAGGTCTTACAACGTGGGCGTATGTACGAGCGCAGCAGACCTTGTCGTGGCGTTATGCGCTGCTCACCGGTTTGTTGTTCGGCCTGTCTTTGTCCACGAAACTCAATGCGTTTTTCCTGCCGCCGCTGCTGTTTTTTCACGCGCTGTGGTTGCGCAAAGACCTTTTGCGTACAACGAACTCGAGTGAATCGCCGTTTTTTCGGCGTTTGTTGCGTTGGGTGTTTCAACCTTGGGCTCTTGCCATGGCGACGGTGGGGCCTCTTGTCTATCTGCTCAGTTGGCCCCATTTGTGGTTCGATACGGCGCGGCGTTTTTCTGCGTACGTGAGTTTTCACCTGCACCACGTTCACTACAACATCGAGTACCTGGGCCAGAACCACAATCGACCGCCGTATCCGTGGCATTACGTGCCCGTGATGACCCTGCTGACGATGCCGGTTCTCACGTTGCTGCTGGCCAAGCTGGGTGCTGTGTTGTGGGGACTTGTCCCACAAAAAGTCGAGCTTCCGCCTCCAGATGGAGAACGGCGGGCCGGGGCGTTTCCGCTTCTCCTCGCGTCTGCGGTCTACCCGATGCTCATCATCATGCGTCCCGGAACACCGATTTTTGGAGCAGAGAAACACTGGCTTCCATCGGTGCCGTTTCTGGCGCTTCTGTCCGGCGCAGCCGTCGCGTATGTGGTGTCTGCGCTGTTTTCTTCACCGGCTGCACGGCGCAGTTTTGCCGTCGCTTTTTCGTGCCTGGTGCTGCTTCCCTCGGCGTTGTCAGTGTTTCGCTCCCATCCGTACGGCCTCAGCCACTACAACGCACTGGCAGGAGGTCCCGTCGGTGCAGCGACGCTCGGGATGAATCGCCAATTTTGGGGGTATTCCGTGCGCGGTGCGATGCCGTTTCTGAACACGTTGCCTCCCCGCACGCCTGTGTATTTTCACGATGCCAACGGTTTTCAACTACAAATGAGCCAGCTTGACGGTTTTCTGCGACGAGACCTTCCCGATTCGGGCATGGAGGAACCCGGCGTCCGGTCGTCGATTGCAGCGTTGGTCCTGCACGAAAAACACTTCAACAAATACGAGTATTGGATGTGGGATGCGTACGGCACAACCAAACCCAGTTTTGTGCTCACCCACTTGGGCGTACCTCTCTGTACGGTGTACGAGCGACCCAAACCTGAGCGGGGCATGCAGTGACACGGGACTTCAAAATCGCTCTCGCGGTGTGGGTGGTTTCGACAGTGGTTTTTGCAGCCACGACCGGCCAGCGGCTGTTGCGCCACTCGACGGACACGCATTTTGTGTATCAAGCCGAGTGTTTTTTGAAAGGCCGGCTCGATTTGGGAGGTCCTCCGCCCCACGCGAACGATTGGGCCGAGGTCGAGACGCTGCAATTGGCCTCGGGGCGGACGTTGCGTGGGCAGTTTTTGCGCGCCAATCCGCTCAAATTCCGCACGCTTTCGGGCCGCACCGAGGAAATTCCCGCGTCGGACATCGCTTCTCGATCCAAAAAATACTACGTGTCCTTTCCGCCATTCCCGGCGCTGCTGTTGTTGCCTTTCGTCGCTGTCTTTCATCACCAGACGAACGACACGCTGTTTTCTGTTGTGCTGGCCGGGCTTTGTCCGGCGCTCTTGTACTTTCTGCTGCGTCGTTTGCCCAACATCGTCGGAGATCTCGATCCTGCGTCCGAACGGTCTGACGGTTGGCTTGTGGCTTTCTTTGGTTTTGGCACGGTGTTCTTCTTTTCCGCCGTGCAAGGGCAGGTTTGGTACACGGCACACATGGTCGCGTCGGTGCTGTGTCTTCTGTACTTGTTGTGTTTGTGGCCGCTGCGACCGTTCGCGTGTGGTTTTTTGTGCGGAGCGCTGTTTTTGACCCGGCCTCAAATGGCGTCGGTGGGTTTGCTGTTTCTGCTCGAAGTGGGGCGTCACGCGCTGAAAACGATTCTCGCGCAACCGGACAAGACCCCTTGGCGACTGGTCGCGCGCCGAGCCCTCCCGCCCCTGCTGTGGTTTGCGTTGCCGGCGGTGGTGCTGGCGGGTGCGGGGATGGCGTTCAACCTGCTCCGGTTTGAGCGTCCCTTGGAATTTGGCCACACCTATCTACAGACCCTTCAAGCGGACAACATCCAACGATTTGGTTTGATGAATTACCAATTCTTACCGCGAAACTTGGCAGCAGCTCTCACGCTTTTGCCCAAGCTCTTGCCGACGTATCCGTATGTTCAAATCAGCCACCATGGTTTGGCACTTTGGTTTACGTCGCCCGCGCTGTTGTTCCTGTTATGGCCTAAACGTCCGCTTTTTTCGCCAGATGTCCAGCAGATCATCAACGAACGAGAGCGTCTGCTGCGTCGGGCGCTGCTTCTGTGCATCGTACCCATTTCCCTCGCGAGTTTGCTGTATCAAAACACCGGATATGTCCAGTTTGGATACCGCTTTTCCCTGGATTCCTTGCCACTCTTGATGGTTTTGTTGCGGCTCGGGAGTCCAGATCTGTCTTCCTCTTTGTTGTTTCGATTCGCAGTGGTATTTGGAATTGTAGTGAACTCGTTTGGGGCCGTGACGTTCAATCGAATGCCGATGTTCTATTTCAACGGCTTTTTCCCCGTAAACTAGGCATCTTTGGTCAGCAGGGCGAACCATCGTTTGATGAGATGGGACCCTATCAGCAACAAACAGAACAGAAGTGCAAAACCTGCTCCCAAGAACATTTTGAAGTATGGTCGCAAACTTCTCATCATTACATTGAATGACACAGAAGTATCAGACATTTGCCACATGCCTTTGCAGATTCCAGCACCCAGCAAAGCCAGCACAAAGACCAGTAAACTGATTTGTAGTAACCAGAATAAACAGGTTTTCTCTTTCGTTCGTTTTTTATCATCCTGAACAAAAGAAAACGACGCTCCCAATAAAATCATCGTATTGATACCTATCGTCGTTCCCATGGCATGTGCGACAGTAACATGTGTTCCATGTGTATACAAATTGAGAACAGGAATAGACATAAGGATCGCCGTGAACATATTGAGAAATAACCACAGTTTAGATGCCATGACAAATTTATAGCTATTCAAATGATAATAATCTTTTGCCTCCGATAAGCTGATTTTCCATTCGTGAATTATTTTTGCAAAAAATACCCACTCTGTCATGCTTACTATGTAACCAATATAACGCACTTTCGTGATCCCAGGCAAAGTGTAAAGGTGATGACCCCAATTGAACATCAGATTAAATAATCCCAAAAAATACATGGCAAATGCAAGACGCGATCTACCGACGGTATTCTGACCCTGAATCCGATCCATTAGATAAAAAGCTGTTCCATAAATGAGCTGATTCCAAGCTCCTACGATTGATCCATTCACTTTCCACTGCACCATCATATCGACAATTGCTTTTTCGCGCAAACCAGTAAAGAACCAGAAATAGTTTTCAGCAAAAATCCACAGGAAAAACACGGAACCGGTCATCCACATCCAGACATAGACTGGCCATGGACGAATCTGGCGAATCGCATTGATCACCTGCACGACAAAAATCACCCAGGACAAAGCGATGGGAATGGCCCAAAATGGATGAAACTCCCAGTACTCGCGACCGCCAAACCTCGAGCCAGCATACGACGCAAAGATACCTACGATAGCAATGCACCAGAGTATCCATTGAATACGCATCCAGAGTTTTGAAAAAACGCCTGGAATCAAATGAGACAATGCGGCATAGACGGAAGCGTTTGCGCCCAACAAGATCCAGAAGAGAACTGCACTGACATGCATGGGTCTTAGTTGTGAAAAATTGATATATGGTTTGATATAGCCCGGTATCACATATTCAAGCCCAGCCAAGCACCCGAATACTGCTCCTAAAATCATCAAGAAAAGGGCCAGGATCATAAATGGAGCAATGGGTTTTAGGTGATTGTTCTCTGTCATTCTATCATACCAAAAGGTAAACGCTTAAATGATTTCGGGGACGCGGCACCGCTGGCATTCATATGTCCGAGGAAATCTACCAGCGCATCGAGATCCCGTTCTGGCAACGGATAGGCGGGCATGCTCGCGTTTCCACTCATGATGAAGCTCTTGATGACAAGTCTGTTGTTATTATATTTAGATATTACATTGGTCAGATCAGGGCCCAGATATCCACCCAGGCCATAGAACTGGTGACAAGCTTGGCAATTGCAATTTTGCCACACGGTTTTTCCACGCGATGGATTGCCGTTGAGGGCATGTGACAGCGTAGACTCTGGTTGAACATACAAAGAGAAGCTATAGAGAGAATATGCCGCGCAGAGCAACACAAAAGTCCCAATAGCTGCCTGTCTTGTAGTCATTACACTCTCGCTGCAAAGGGTCTGAGAGCGATTGATTTATCAACGAATTTAGGTGTCTCTGCGATGGCACGAGACAGTTCCCACAGTCTGTCCGATCTGCCCAGAAAACGACAAGTGAATTTGACTCTGAATAGGTCGTTCCAAAGGCGCGAATTGGGGGTGCGTTTCGCACAACACGCCTGACCTGCCGAGCAGTCCACCTTTGGTCTGAGCAAGCGTTCAAAGACGCCAGCGGACGCTACTGGGCAACCAAATCCACTTCGAGGGGCAGGAGTTGGTTGGCTCGCAGGAGCACGTTTTCGTCGCGCGCTTTGTGCCCGGGCGCACTGATTTGCACTCGGATGTTCTGCTGACCTTCGTCGCCCGAGACAGGAATCGCCATGACTTGGCCCCCGCGTCCGACGATGCGACCGTCCACCAAAACATCCACCGGCAGCGGCTGCAAGAGCGCACTTTTCGCTTTGACCAAAAGCAGCGCGGGTTTCCAGCGCAGACGCACTCGGACCACGTCGGGAGCACTGCCTGGTACAAGCGTCACGGTCTCGCTATAGCAAGCGGGGCTTTCAAACAGAAGGACGTTTTGTGCGGCGGAAAGGAGCACTTTTCGCACTTCGGTGCCATAGGCACCGAGCCGTTTGCCGTTGTGTGTCACGGTGACATTTTTGGGCCATGGCTCCAGACGCACTTCTTTCGGCGCGGGAGCCATTTTCGGATTGGGCAATCGAAATGGCTTCGGCTTCATGTCGTCTGGCCCTGGCGCGCGTTCAGGAGCGAAATCGGGAGACGTGGCGGCGTCCTCGGTCCAACCATGTTGTGCGTCAGCGTTGGACGGTGCATCGGCCTGTTCCGACGCTGCTTTTTCGGCATCCACCGAACGAACCAAGTGCATGTCTGCGGAGGCAAAAGAAGAATCGCCGGACTGGCCGTGCTGGGGAGTTGATTCCAACGGTCGCCAGAGAAACCACACAGACATACAAACACCCATCGAGCACACGGCAATCGCCGCAAAAACCAGACGGCTTTTGTGATGACCGGCTCGCGACACTTCTGCGATGAGCGCCGTTGCTTCCGTGTGGCCGGGCGAAAGCGCCAGGACGCGGCCCCAATCCGACAGCGCGAGCGCGGTTCGGCCCACCTGAGCACGCGCTTTTCCCGACGCGACCAGTGTGTTCAGAAGTTCCGGCAAAAACGCCTGCCAGAAGCCTTGCGGGTCCAAAAAATATGCGCGCAGCTTCTCTCGTGGTTCGGGCAGGCCGCTGTCGCGCAGAACCTCTTTTAACGCCACATTCAAAAGCCGCGCAGAGGCAAATCGTGCGTCGGGTTCCGGCGCGAGCAATTGTTCCACGATGTCGGCAAGGGCTTTCGGAACGGTCGGGACTTTTTCTTCGATGCGCGTGTGTTCCCCTTTTGCAATCAGCGACAGGGTTTCGTGGGGATTGCGACCGCAAAAGGGCAACGCTCCCGACAGAAGTTCGTACATCAGCACGCCGAGCGCGAACAAATCGGACCGACCGTCTTGGGGTTGCCCAAGCAGGTGTTCTGGGGCGATGTAGGCCGGAGAACCCAAAAGTTGGCCGGTGTTCGTCACTGAATCGCTTTCCAAAAAACGCGCAATTCCAAAATCGCAAAGCACCAAACGACCGTCGTTGCGCACCATGACGTTTTCCGGCTTCACGTCGCGGTGAACGACACCCAATTCGTGCGCAGCGGCCAGCGCGTCTGCGAGCGTCCAGCCGATCAGCGCGACGACCTCGGCGGGCAGCGGCCCGTGTTGGTCCAAAAATGCTCGCAGGGTCGGGCCATCTACAAATTCCGTGACCAGGTAACTTTCGGGAGAGTCCGCGTCGCTGGCCGCGTAGATTTCCAAAATGTTCTCGTGACGCAGACGGGCGACCGCTTTCGCCTCGCGGGAAAACCGCTCTTTGGCCTGCGGCTGACTCGCGAGGTGCGGGTGCATCACCTTGATCGCGACTTGGCGGTCGAGTTTCTCGTCGTGGGAAAGATACACAGACGCCATGCCACCGTGCCCAACGAGCGAGAGCAGGCGATAGTGCTGAAGGTGCCGCCCGACCATCGAGGCGGGAGCGTATCACTGTGTCCATTTTCCGAGCAAGCGAACGCTTTTTGGGGTCACCCGCAAACTCGGTCGTGCCTGGCAAGCGGCACGCAAACACTCGCAAAAATCCGACGCGAGAGTGTTAATCTGGCTCGCGCAAATCCATTGAGGAGCGACGATCCATGTTTGACTTTGACTTGCCCGATCCCGGGCTGTATCGCACGACGCAACCGATGCCCGGCAACGATGCGCTGTTTCCTGCGAACGCACTCGTGTTCATCGGCCAGCCGAAAAATGGCGGTGTGAAGTTTATTGTTCGACCATCGAACAACAGACGGAACCGGTGGTTTTGGGCTGAGCCGACGACGCCACTGAAAGCGACTCACGCGGCGTGGGCCCGTTCGCTCAAACCCCTTCCGGCAGAGGGGTTTTACACCTTGCCAGAAACGCTGAATCTCGACGGTGGCGGCAAGTGGCTGAAAGGTGCCATTGTCCAGCTTGGATACAACGAAGAAGGCAAAGGCATTGTCTTCGTCGGAGAATGGCAAGAAGACGGCGACAGCAACTCACTTTTCTTCAGTGAGCGCGGCATTTTGATTGACGACAGATTGCTCTCGAAGCTGATTTGGGCCCCGATTTTGCCCGTGTCAGCGCCGCAGCAACAGCTCAGCCAGTAGTTGCGCCGCGTCTATTTTTCGTTTTTGTCATCCAGTTTCGCGTCGAATACGCGAAAGAACTGCGACGGACTCATCGCCGGGTCGGACAAGTCGGATTGGTCCAGCACCGGCGCTTTTTCGACGGTGGCTTTGACAGCGGCCAATTTGGCTGCCGCCACTTTGACCGCAGTTGGCTTGCTGGCGAGGGCAGGTTTTGACGTTGCGGGAACCGACGCCTGAGACGCGACAGTCGCTGGTGCCGTTTTGGCGACTGAAACCGGCTTGTTTTCTGCCGCTTTGGCGACTGGAACCGGCTTGTTTTCGGCAGGTTTTGCTTGCGCCGCTTCGACCGGTTTCGGCTGCGGTTTGACCACGACAGCAGGCTTGGGTTCGGGTTTGGCCGCTGCACCCGATTTGGCCTCAGGTTTGACCGTTTCTGTCAGTTTGGGCTCAGGTTTGACCGTTTCGGCCAGCTTTGGCTGTGCTTTGACAGTCTCGGCGGGCTTTGCTTGCGCTTTGCTCGTATCGGCTGGTTTTGCTTGTGTTTTGATGGCTTCAGCCGGTTTTGGTTCAGGTTTGACCACCGGAGTCGGTTTTGGTTCAGGTTTGGCCACCGGAGCCGGTTTTGGTTCAGGTTTGGCCACCGGAGTAGGTTTAGGTTCAGGTTTGACCACCGGAGTAGGTTTAGGTTCAGGCTTGACCACCGGAGTCGGTTTAGGTTCAGGCTTGGCTGTTTCCGCTGGTTTTGTGTGCGCTTGGCCTGTTTCGAGCGATTTTGCGACTTTGGCCGCAGCTCGGTTGGCTGTGTCCGCAGAACTGGCCGCTGCACCAGAGACACGAGCAATCGGGGGCAACTTGATTCCGCGCCCGGTTTCCTGCGCCGCAACCGAGGGCACGGCTGCCGGTGCTTGGGATTCGATGGCAGACGATGGCGTCGCTTTTGGCGGCATCGCGGTCATGCCAGGCAACAGACCCTCCGCAGGTCGTCGCACCGGGACAGGAACCACCGGCGCAGGCGGTTCAGCAAGCAAGTCTCGATCCGCAATCAGCACATCCGCGAGACTCAGTTCACCCGCAAAATCAGCGGAGGGCCGTGCTTTGTGCGACGACACAGGCGTTGCTTCCGCCGCTTTTGGGGCCTGTTGAGCGGGCGGCGGTTTGTGCGGAGGTTCCTCGGCTTTGGTCGGCTCCGGTCGTCGTTGGATGATGCCCGGCGTCGGTGGTGTCGCTATCGGTGCCCGAACCGGCGGTCCACTCGGGGGGGCCTTGGGAACCACAATCGGGGGATGGAGGTTGTCAAGAATCCGCGTTTCATCGCCGTGCAGATTTCCGATGCTGGCTGCCGTGCCACTTCCCGCCCCGGACGTTGCAGCGGGAAGAGGTCCCGCAGAATTTGGCCATCCGGTCACCGGATTTTGGGCGGCCCCCGTCGCGTTTTGCGCGGCCAGAAGTGCTGGTGCCAGCTCCGAATCCAGAAAGTCGAGCAATGCCTGAAGTTGCCCGACAAACTCTTCGGCCAGGGGTTTGTTTCGGCGCAACGCATCAAAAGCCGACCAATACGGCGAGCTGTTGAGGCCAAAACCCACATTGGTCGCTTCAAAAAACTGTTTGACGTTGCCCAGACGTTCGAGCAGCTTCGCTCGCAACGCACGTAGATCGGAACCTGTGGGGAGCATTGTCCTTTAGGTTCTCGCAACCTGAAAAATTGCGCAAGAACGCACCTCTCGACGGGAATGTTCGACTCCGAGCGGGCGGCTTCGGTTGCACAGGCGGGAAGACGAACCGGTCAGTCAGTCTGTTTGGTCAGTCAGTCTGTTTGGTCAGTCAGTCTGTTTGGTCAGAAAAAACAGAAGGGCAGTGTCGCCGTACTTGCGCACATCGTGACATTCCAGCGAACCCCGTTGCGCGGCCTGCACGATTTCGTCAACTTTCCGAATCGTCGTCTCAAACACCACTCGCCCGTCTTTGCGTACATACCGACCTGGGTCTTTTCCCATCGCTTCGATCAAACGCAAAAGTGCATCGGATTCATAGGGTGGGTCTGCCAAAAGCAGATGCGCGGGCGCGGCTTTCGGAACTCCCTTGCGCACAAAGTGGTCCAATGTAGCCTCAATGACCACGTTTCCGTCGGCAATCTTGAGTTCCTCCAGGTTTTTGCGCAGCAGGTGGCACGCCCCTTTGTCGCTTTCCACAAACCACGCCTGGCCTGCACCTCGAGACAGCGCCTCAATGCCGAGCGCCCCGCTCCCCGCGCACAAATCCCAGACCACATGCTCGGGCAAGAGCGGCCCCACAATGTTGAACAGCGCCGCGCGAACTCGCTCCGACGTGGGCCTTGTGGACAGACCCTTTTTCGTGCGCAGCCACCGGCCCCCCAATGTGCCCGCAATGACCCGAATCATGAAGCACGCAAACCGACGATTCACCCACCCGCGAAAGCGTGGAACGCGATGGCGGGAATTTTGAGCCACGACGGTGACGCCTCAAACTCCAGCATCCGCTGTGCCACTTCGTGGGTGCGTTTGTGCGTGACAAACCACGGAGGCTTGGGCATGGGCGAAAACGGTCCGCGCAAAATCGCCTTCTCGATTCCCTCGAACATGAAGGTGTTGTGGACAAAGCCGATGCCGCTTTGAATGTCGAGGAGCGTCGCTGACGGATGTCCTCCCCACGGCGGTGTCATCGCACCATATGCAACGGCTGGCCAGTGGTTGATCGCGACCACACCATAACGCAAAGCATCACAAGCTTTCTCGACGGCAGCTTGCACATCCGGGCGCTTTTCGATCGACGGCGCAACATACAAACTGCAACTCAGCGTTCCCCACAAACGCTCATTCGAGAACCGCGCCGCCGCCGTCACAAATTCCGCAGCATCTTTTTCGGGCAACGCAACCTCGCTCAAAATCGAGCAGAACGGTTCTGTCGAAAACAGTGCCTCGTCCGACGCCGTTGGACTCACATTGCAGATCATCGTCCACGGCAACTCTTCGTCACCGGCTCGACCCAGCTTTCGCACAGTCTTACCATCCGTCAGCTTCGCAAACCGGTCCTGCGCCCCTGGATAGTAGGCCCGTCGAGGCGCGATGTTTTGGAAGATGTCCGCAATGAGCGTCAGTAGTTCCTGTCGCTGAGGCCATGCCTCTGACACCACCAACATCTTGGCCGCGTTGCAATTGAACGACCCGTTGTTCACCACCTGCGTAGCGATGTTCTCAGCCAGAATCCGCAATTCGCTCGCGGAGTACTCACCAGGAACCACCATCACCGGAGTCACGCACCCCAACTCGCTGGTGATGTTCTTTTTCAGCAGCGGATCATTCTGAGTTTGCCGTCGAGAACGCTCCTCACCAACCGGCCCCCATACAATCAGGTCGTGCGTTCTGTCCGAACCCGTGATGTGTACGTCAGTGACCAGTGAGTGATAGGACAAATAACTTCCGACTTCTGCCCCACCGTACACAAAGCGAAGGTATCCCCGTTCGACCAGAGGAGAAAACGCCCTCTCATAAAAGGGCCCCAGGTATTCGTTCACGGGGTTCAGCTTGACGATGCAGAGCTTCCCCTCATGAAACATCTTGTACAGCGCATCCGTCGGAGGGATCGAGGCCACATTCCCTGCCCCCAAAATCAGCGACACGCCCCCTTCCGGGTCCTGTTTCCCATAGAAAACAGCTTGCTCTTCACGAACTTTTCGATCGTCGAGTCCAGGCTTCATTCGCAGCCGACACGAAAAACCCGTCGAAATCGCGTGGTCGTACGAATCCCCCGGCATCACCAAGACCTCTGCTCGCCCATCCCGAGCCACTTGGAACGCTCCCGAGGGAAGTTGTGGTTTGCCTGCCCTCTGAATGTCGTCGAGCGCAACGATCAATTTCCGCAGGCACCTCATCGTCACATACGGCCCCGCAAGCCATTCCTCGCCCGAAGACGTCGAATCCGGTGCAAGACCCTTGGCCCGACAGGCCGCCAAAACCCAGTCCTTGGAAGCCGAGAGCAAATGCGGAACGCATTCTCGCAAAAGCCCCGCTTTTTCCTTCGGAGACAGGCGTGCGAACCGTTTGGCATTTTCGTTAAGGACGTTCAAGTGCTGGTCAAGCTCTGCCTGGCTCGTCGCTGTTCGACTTTGAGTGCCACCGCTCATTTCCATGGATGCCGACTGCATGATGTGCTCCTATCACCAAATTCCGTCGAGAAACCGCTCGATCAAAGCAAGCGACTCTGCGAAACCCCACAAACGCAAGCGCAGCGCGATTTCTGAGAGGAAGCTACCACTAGCGCAGGGTCTTGTTGCGCAGAATCGACACGTCGTTCCCATTGAAATTCGCGGTAACGATGTCGGGTTTCCCGTCGAGATTCAGGTCGGCTACAACCATTGCATACGGAGTTGAACCCGTCGTGATCGTCTGAGGCGGATCGAAACCTCCCGTGCCGTTTCCAAGATACACACCGACGCTGTCCGAACCGCTGTTTGCCACCACCACGTCCAAGAATCCGTCTCCGTCGATATCACCGACTGCAACGTCCCTGGGATCTCTTTCCGTTCCCATTGTCTGAGCCGTGCCAAACGTCCCATCTCCAGCACCCTTTTGCACCGAAATCATCCGCCCGCCATAACTCAGGGAAACCAAGTCCTTCTTTCTGTCTCCGTCCAAATCTCCGACGGCAATCGCGAGTGTTTGAGCCGCAACAGAGATGGTTTTTTCGGGCCCGAATGTTCCCCCATTGTACCCCACAAACACTGACACCGACGTACTCCCATAGTTTCCCGTCAGAATTTCCGGGTAGACATCTCCGGTGATGTCCTGGAGGAGTAGCGCAGACGGCGAACTGTTTGTGAGCAATGGAAGCGGCGTACCAGTCGAAAAACTGATCCCGGATGCCGTGGTCGTATTCGTCAACACATACACCGAATCCGTTGTCCTGGGGGCCATCACCACGTCCGGCTTTCCATCTGCGTTCAAGTCACGCGCGGCAACCCCGGACGGATTCCTTCCGACGGAAAACGTCACCGGCGTTGCAAATCCCCCTCCAGTTCCTTTCAGAATCGCCAAGTCCTCGTTGCTTGCGTTGTTGCACGACACCGCAATGTCTCGGTACGTATTTACGTCGAAGTCCGCTACTGCTAGTCCCGTTGGACCCACAGGGGTCGGATAGTTCACCCCATTTTTGAACAACTGGCTCGACGGAAGAACGCTGATGGTCTGCGATTCGTCGTTTGCCGTAATGATGTCGGGCGAACCGTCGCGGTTTACATCCTCTGCAATCACCGCGACAGGATGAACTCCGACGCCGATGCGTTCGTGATCAAACTGAACCATCACGCGAACGTACCGAAAAAGGCTGGTGCCTACCGCAAAGCTTCCGTCTTTGTTTCTGACGGTGACAGCAACATCACCTGGACCTGTTTCAGCAGCCGGTACAGTTGCTTGAACAAGCGTCGGAGAAACCACTTCTACTTTCGAGGAAAGGCGATTCCCAAACGCAACCTGCGCACCCTCCTGAAAACCGCTTCCATAAATTGCGACAATCGACCCACCCCCAAGACCCGCAACGGAAGGACTCACGCTCTTGATTGAAATGTCTCCGATGCCGCCTTGCTCGTTTGGCGGCAACGTGTTTGCGTCCGTCGGAGTGCAGCTCACTGCGGACCCCCACAGTGTCAACGTCAACAACGAAGAAGAAAGGGAGGCCCCCCATTTTCCAATTTTCCGAGTTTTTACAGTCTTTGTAGTTTTCATGTTTTTCGTCTCCTAGATTCACTTGGCAGTACACACAAAAGCACATGAGTATGGGGTTCCCCACGCAGGTTCACAAGGGCGCGACTCACCAAAACTGCGTATTCCCACAGGTTTTTCTTGCAACTTTCTCCACCCACCGAGGCCGCAAAATTCGCTTTTTCACAAAAGCAGCAAAATCGAAGAGCCGTCTGTTCCAAAAGGGCTCTCAATGCAGCAACTCAACTTGTGTTCTTTCGCCCGATTTCAAGCGGAGCGGAACCACCCAAAAACCATCCTTCCACTGCACGTTCGCGCGCTGAGCATTGATACGCAGAGTGCCCTGTTTGAACCCCTTTTCAGTCCCCTTGTCTTGAATTTTCAGCGTTACAGAGCCCTCGTTTTGAGCGCGGTACTCTACAGCCAATCTGTGCATCGAAGATTCCACGCGCAACAATCGAGTATCGACCACAAAATCTTCAAAGCCCGGTGCATCCGCCGGAACAATGTCAAGCCCCTTTCCGTCCAAGCTGGGCGAAACACCCGCTGTCCTCAGCAACCCGAACAAGAACATCGCGTCGCTGTTCATGTTGGCCACTGGAAAGTCTGTCATCGGTGTCACAGGGCTCTTCCACGTTTGTCCATCGCCAGAATTTAGACCATCAGGGGCCGACCAAATGCCTGGCCATACGGCCTCCCATTGGGCTGCATGTGTTGCATACAGATGCCTCTGCATACTCTGCCACGCCTTCTCCTTTCGCATTTTTGCATACACCCATGTCTGCAAGTGACTGATTGCCGGCCACACCATTCCTTTTTCTCGCAACACGGGACCAATGGGAGATGGACCAAACAAGCGAGCATCCATGTGATCAAGCAGCGTGTTTCGTTCCGAAGCAGAAAGCGGAACCGTCAGAAGTCCCCATGGTTGTGCCTCTAAATCGATGAAATTTGCGGAAAAGGGGTCCTTCTCCTGATCATTCCCTTTCAAATAGGACTGATTCAGGGAGTTGCGCAAAAATGCGCGCCCAAACCAGCGTCCGCCAAAAGTCCGACGCACAGGGTCTTTCAGTTTTTCAGCATATGTTTCCATGTCCAGCGCAAGTTGCCGATCAACCGACTCGATTTGTTTTGCGAGCAGAGGCAATACATACAAGGCCATTTGACTGTTCGGAATCGATTCCCCAGAAGCCTGTGTGAACGCCACTGCAAGCGGAGACAGGTCTTCATACACGATGCCATCGGACCAATCTCCATCGTGGATTCGCACTAGGCCGTGCGGACCCAAACCGACCTTTTGAACGAGGTGACGGAATGCAACGCGAATGTGATCGAGCACTGTATAGCCGTTCGCAGAGGCCGGTGGAGACACTCCCTTCGGGTAATAGGGGAGTTCCTCTTTCAGAAAGGAATGATCCCCTGTCGCAGCCAGATATTCCCCAAGCGCCAAGAACAAGAACAGATCCAAGTCCGATGGATTGTTGTGTATCAACGCCCCATCGTGCTGCCCGAAGTTCGTCATGGAATAGGGGAGTTTTCCGGTTTCTGCCTCTTGAAGGGACAGGATCAAACGCAAATTTCCTTTTGCCAAGCCAGGATCAGCATAGACAAGGGGGAGTGCAAAAAGAGCTTGGTCGCGAGGAACTCCGTCTGCCCCATGCAAATACAGATATGCTGACCCCTGCGGCGTATAGGACACTTTGTAGTAGTCGCTGTACACCGTATGTCCCAGAAGTTGTGCAGAGCGCCACGCTGTTTCCCGATGAAGCAATGGAAATTTCGCAGAATAGGCGTAGACAAGCTGGGAACGGAGTCTGGACAGAGAGGCGGAAAGGTCCTCACCTTTTCGATATTTCTCCAGAAAGGAAAGGGCGTTCTTCGGCGAATCCTGCGTTGTGGATGAGACGTATCCATACGCAAAACGGAGTCTCTGTTTTCCAAAAGGAGGCAAATGCAGGTCACTCCTAAGCACCAACGCGGCAGGTTGAAACATCGCCGAACGGGGTGCCAATTGTGTGGATGGTGGCAGCGTCCGAACTGCATCGGGCAACGCAGGCGTTCCTTTTCCGAAAAACGTCTGTTGGTCTCCGTAGGTTGCATTCACAGGACCCGATAGCGCGGACAAAAACAAAACCGGAGGGTAGAAGTCTTCAGACGAAGGAACGTCTGGTTTTGGCCGCTTTACAGAGGCCTTGGGAGACATGGATGCGAACAGTGTTTTTTGTTCAGGATCGTATTCTGTAGTTTGAAGAAATGCGTCGTTCGACTTGTCCCGAACTAGGTCTCCCAAAGTCGCAGCAACGCCCGTCCGAACCCACTGGATGAGGAGCTGGTGGCGATTGGCATCGAAGTACTCAAAGTGTTTTGGGTGCCTCTCAGTATTGGTCAGATTCTCGATTTCGACATCATCCAAAAGCACCGGATCGTCCCCCTCTGGAGCGTAGAGTGTGTGGCGGATACGGAGTCCGTTTTGGGTGCTCTCAGAAACAAAATAGGAACTTCCAAACACACGACGAGTGCGACTCCGATCCTGTGCATATTTGTATGCGGTGCAGAAGGCAGAACCCGCCTCATGAATGTATGAAAAGCCGCCTCCAAGATTCTGTTGCGCCTCGGAAAAGCGATTCAGAAAAGTCGGAGCTCTTTCGTGAGTGTAAACACTGACATACCCATCATTTACCGCCAAGAAATTGATCCTTCGGTTGCCCAAGACAACGAAATGATCTCGCCTCTCTTTGAAAGTTGGGGCTCCTGATTCACTGTGTGGCCACACTGCACGCGGATCTGAAAGATGGTCGAGTGTATAGGAGTATGCAGGCAAACCGTGTTCATCAACGAACCATTCCCCGAAAATGCCTCCTCCTTTGGTACAGGGAGGAAAGGTGGACAGGTTGCGAGGATCGGGAGACTTGCACCCCTCTTCGTCTTTCGGGAGTGCGTATACGACTGCTCGAATCTGAGACGGCGGAGAGTCTGGGAAAGAAATTGTGACTTCAGCGACACCCGTTTGCAACGCAAGAACTTCGCCAGATCCGCTTATGGAAATGACCCCTGATGGTTCGACAAAATAGGTGGGTTGGGGTGCTGTTCCCAATGAGGATTCGATCCGAATCAAGGCGGTTTGACCCACAAACATCGACAACGATTTCGGATTGATCCGGTACACGCGCGGAGTCTGTTCTTCGTCTGATGTGCCTGTTGTTTCGTACCCACAGGAGCTGAGGGACAGACAAAAGGACAAAAGAACGAAACATGCGGAAATGAACATTCTGCTGGAACGCCTACGCATCACGGCCTCCGATTTCTTGCTGGTACTCTTTGGGATAGGGAACGCACCGATACAGACTACCCTTTGGGCATGATTGGGAGTGCTGGAAGACCTGTGTGTTGCGTCCATGCGGCTCCTTTGCGAACCCCTTTTTTGTGTTGCGACTCGCGATTTGGGGTCGATTTCCTCTGTCCCTTGGCCGCAAAACCTGTTGCTTGCGGCTGAAAAGAGGGAATCAGATGTTGTTTGCCATTCCCAATCAAATCCTCGCGGTCCATTTCACGCAGAACTTTCCGCAAAAGGGGCCAATTGTTTGGATCGTGGTAACGCAAAAAGGCTTTGTGGATTCGCCTCTGTTCCAGTGATTTTTCGACGTGGACCTCGTGCGGATCGCGCAAGGGTGAAAGAGGGTTCACCTCGGTGTAGTACATCGCAGTTGCCGTCGCCATGGGGGAAGGTAGGAACGCCTGGACCTGATCAGGGCGGAAGCCATTGTTTTTCAGCCAGAGCGCCAACTTCAACATGTCTTCCGTCTTGGTTCCGGGATGCGCAGCGATAAAGTAAGGAATCAAGTATTGCTCTTTTCCTGCTGCGCTGGAAAAGCGATCGAACATCTGCTTGAACTGATAAAAAGCAGAAATCCCAGGTTTCATCATGTGCGAAAGGGGACCTGATTCCGTATGTTCAGGAGCGATTTTCAGATATCCCCCCGTATGATGTTCTGCCAATTCCTTGATCCATTCAGGAGAACGTACAGCCAGATCATATCGAACCCCGGAAGCGATAAAAATTCGCTTCACACCAGGAATCGCACGCGCCTTCCGATACAACCGGATGAGTGGCGTGTGATCCGTTTGCATGTGTTCGCAGATGCCCGGATAAATGCAGCTTGGTCGTCTGCAAACGGCCTCGAGTGCGCGACTTTTGCAGGCCATTCTGTACATGTTTGCTGTGGGCCCGCCCAAGTCGCTGATGTTGCCGGTAAAACCTGGCGTTCGATCGCGGATCTGTTCGATCTCATGCAGAATCGACGCTTCGGATCGACTCTGGATGATTCGCCCCTCATGCTCGGTGATGGAGCAAAACGTACAACCCCCAAAACACCCCCGGAGGATGTTTACGGAGAACTTGATCATCTCGTAAGCGGGAATCTTTGCGTCTCCGTAACGTGGATGGGGAACTCGCGCAAAGGGCAAGCCATACAGCGAATCCATCTCCTTCGTGGTGAGTGGAAGGGGAGGCGGATTCACAACCACGTCGAGCTTTCCATGTTGCTGAACCAGCGCGCGTCCATTTCCGGCATTCGCTTCCCGATGCAGAATCCGCGAAGCATGTGCATAGAGCACTTTGTCTTGCTTTGCGGTTTCATAACTTGGCAAACGAATGATCTGGTTTTGACGTTCAGTTTTTCGTGGAAAAAGGGGAACGACTTCCGACGACAAAGTGACGATTGCATCCTCGGGTTGGGAAGGCGCATGCGCTCCTTTTTTTGTACCGCCTTTTGTACCGCAGAGTTTGTTTGGTTCGGCATAGGGATTCGGGTTGCCTTCGACCTTTCCAGGCATGTCCAAGCGAGTGGAATCGATCTCGTGGGGCTCTGTTCTGTGTGGTCTGACAAAAGCGGTTCCGCGCAAGTGATGAAGGGCGGACAGGTTCTTCCGTTCTCCCAAGTGGTGGGCAATGTCCACAATCGCGCGTTCGGCATTCCCATAGACCAAAAGATCGGCCCCCGAATCGATCAGGAGGGATCGACGGACTGTGTCTGACCAGTAATCATAATGCGCGACTCGACGAAGGCTGGCTTCGATTCCGCCGATCACAATGGGAATCCCCGGATACGCAGAACGGCACAATTGGGAGTAGACGAGCACGGCGCGATCGGGCCGGAGTCCGGCAATTCCCCCAGGTGAATACGCATCATCGGAACGAATGCGGCGATCGCTGGTGTAGCGATTCACAAGGGAATCCATGTTTCCCCCTGTCACACCCCAGAACAAATTGGGAGGGCCCAGAACCTGAAATGAATCGACGGAAGACCACGCCGGTTGGGGCAAAATCCCAACACGAAAACCTTGCGCCTCCAGGAGTCTTCCTATGAGGGCCATACCGAAACTTGGATGATCTATGTAGGCATCCCCTGTTACCAAAATAATGTCGCAACTGTCCCACCCCAAATCGTCCATTTCCTGTCTGGTGGTGGGAAAAAAGGGGGAAATGGGAAACCGCTTGGCCCAGTACGGACGGTGCGAAAACAGAGCGTTCGAGCCGTCGGTGATTTTTGGCTTCTGCATGGGGCCCGCGTATCACGACGAGAAACTTGTCGCAAGCGCAAAACCCTCTTTCACGATTTCACAAAGGGGGTGGCTGGACATCGCGTGGTGGGGTTTGCACGGCCTTTGCGGAGCGGTCTTGACAAAGGGCCTCGCTCGCAGGGTTAATCGTCGGCCAACATGAGCACCACAAACACCGTTTCACCGTTTCGCAAAATCCTCGTGGCCAATCGAGGTGAGATTGCCGTGCGCGTTATCCGGGCTTGCCGGGAACTGGGCATACGTTCTGCCGCCGTCTTTTCGGATGCGGATCGGGGTGCGCTGCACGTTCGGATGGCGGATGAGGCGTATCCGATAGGCCCACCGGCCCCGCGTGAAAGCTATCTGGATTTGGAAAAGGTGGCGGATGTGGCCAAACGTGCGGGGGCGTGTGCGGTTCACCCCGGCTATGGTTTTTTGTCGGAGCGCGCAGAGTTTGTCGAGGCGTGTGAAAAACGGGGTTTGGTGTTCATTGGGCCGCCGGCTCAGGCGATGCGCGAGATGGGGGAAAAGACACGCGCTCGCGCCAAAATGCAGTCCGCTGGCGTGCCTACAGTGCCAGGAGACAACGGCCCAGAAGGGCGGGGTTTTCCGACGGTAGAGGGTGCGCTCTTGGCTGCTCAGGAAATCGGTTTTCCGGTGATGTTGAAGGCTGCGGCGGGAGGCGGCGGGCGCGGGATGCGGTTGTGCGACGGGGCGGACAAGTTTCCAGCGGCGTTTGAGAGTGCAAAACGCGAGGCGAAGGCAGCGTTTGGGGATGACACGGTTTATTTGGAAAAAGCGATCGTGAGACCGCGCCACGTTGAGATACAGGTTTTTGGCGATCGTCACGGCAACTATGTGTATCTGTTCGAGCGCGATTGTTCGGTTCAGCGACGGAACCAAAAGGTGATCGAGGAATCGCCTTGCCCCGTTCTGGATGACGACCTGCGGCGGAAAATGGGGGAAGTCGCGACGCGAGCGGCGGCTGCGGTGAACTATGTGGGGGCAGGGACCTGCGAGTTTTTGCTGTCGGAAGACAGACGTTTTTACTTTTTGGAAATGAACACGCGGCTGCAAGTGGAACACCCGGTGACGGAAATGGTGACGGGGCTGGATTTGGTACACCTACAGATTCGCGTCGCTGAGGGCCATCCGCTTCCGTTTCGGCAAGAGCAGCTTGCGTTGCGAGGCGCGGCGATCGAATGCCGGGTATGCGCAGAGGACTCGCTGCGGTTTCTTCCGTCGCCAGGCAAGATTACGAGGCTCAGGAACCCAGCCGGGCCTTGGGTTCGCAACGACAGCGGCGTGTTCGAAGGGGCCGAAATCAGCACCTATTACGACAACCTGATTTCCAAACTGGTGGTTTGGGCCCAGACGAGACCGGAAGCCATTGCTCGGATGCGGCGAGCCCTGGCGGAATACCAGATCGCGGGAATCAAAACGAACTTGTCGTTTCACCGCAAAGTGATGCAAGAACCGGATTTTCAGTCGGGGCAGTACAACACGGGCTACATCGAGGCCCACAAGTCCGTGCTGCTGACTGCGCCGGCGCTCGACAAGGATGCGGCGCAGGCCATCGCGGTCGTGGCTGCGATCCACGCAACACAGAAATCCGAAACCGTCAAACCCTGCGAGCCGTCGGGTCGAGGCAACGAAATGTCCGCGTGGCGAGCCGGATGGCCCGCACACGGTCTGCGCACCGGCAAGTAGCGGTTAGGGGCCTGTTGCAGGAATGCCGCTACTGGTTAGCGCTTTCCGCCGCCCTTTTTCTTGCCGCCTGACGATGGCGCGGTCGCTTTTCCCGTCGGAGGCGCTGCCGGGGCTGCCTTGCTCGCGGGGGCGGTCGCTGGTGGGGCTGCCGGTGCAGGCGGAGCAGGCGCGACTGCCGGTGCTGCTTTTGGGGCTACAGCAACGGGGGCTGGCTCTGGGGTCGGGGCAGCGGCGGGGACAGCAACCTTGGGAGGCTTGGCCACCGCGCGCACGGACGCACCGCCAGCATTGACGCGCTCTTTCAGCTCTTTTCCGACCTTGAAGAAGGGCAACCGTTTCGGGTTCACACCGACGGGATCACCGGTGCGTGGGTTCCGCCCTTCATACGCTTTGTAGCGTCGGATCTCGAAGCTGCCAAAGCCGCGAATTTCGATCCGATTGCCGAGTCGAAGAGACTCTTCCATGGAGTCGAAAATACAATTGATGATCAGCTCCGCTTTCCCTTTGGGCAAATTGAGCTGAGCAGCTACCTTCTCGATAAGGTCCGATTTCGTCATACTTACTTGCCTCTCGCTACGGCTTGCATAGACAGAGTCGATTCATCGTATGCGAATTTACAAATAGAGATCAACACTTTTTCTGGCGTTTTTCTGGAGAAATCCAGTATCGAGGCAGAAGTCAATTGTGCAACTCACCGTCGAAAAAGCCAACGATTTGAGATTGTGATCATATCTGCCCAGGTTTTTATTTTGTTCATTGAAAGATTAAAACGTAAGAAACTCGAAAATATCTGCTTGAGTTTCAAATTGTTCGTGCAGTCGCACAACACAAAAGAGAATCGGAAGACACATACACGATGAACGGAAACTTGCGCTTGTGCGACAATTGGGCAGTGAAACTCCCACGGCCTGGTACGTTCTGGCCGTGCATCGAAAAGGAAATGAGTGCTGACATGACTGGTTCGATTCGTTCGCTTGCTGATGTGGCACAGGACTTGGGTTTGTCCGCAAAGGACCTGCTGCCGTTTGGGCATGACAAGGCGAAGTTGTCGAGGGCCGTTCTCGACGAGCAGCCCGCGAAAATGGGACGGTTGATTTTGGTTTCGGCCATCAATCCCACACCGGCAGGAGAGGGCAAAACCACGACGGCAATCGGTTTGCAAATGGGGCTTGCGCGGCTTCAAAAATCGGCGTGTTTGGCGCTTCGTGAGCCGTCTTTGGGTCCCGTTTTCGGGGTGAAAGGCGGCGGTACGGGCGGTGGTCGTGCGTCGCTGTTCCCAGCGGCAGACATCAATTTGCACTTCACGGGCGACCTGCACGCGATCACGAGCGCAAACAACTTGCTTGCCGCGCTCGCGGACAACGCGGTGTATCACCGAGAGACGTTTGCAGAAAAAGGCGGGCTTGACCCCCGCCAAATCACGCTAGGGCGTGCGCTTGATGTAAATGATCGTTTTCTTCGCCGTTGTGTGATTGGTCTCGGTGGAAAGGCGCATGGAACGCCGAGGGAAGCGCGCTTTGACATCACGGCGGCGAGTGAAGTCATGGCCGCGCTGGCGCTTGCGACAAACTACGAGGACTTGGCGGAAAGAATCGGAAACATCGTCGTTGGTGCGAGCGAAAACGGGCAACCGATTACGGCTCGGGAACTGCGTGCCCAAGACGCGATGGTGGCGCTTTTGCGAGATGCGCTGTTGCCGAATCTGGTTCAGACGGTGGAAGGCGGGCCAGCACTTGTCCATTTGGGCCCTTTTGCGAACATTGCGCATGGTTGCAGCTCGGCGCTGGCGACGAAGTTTGCGCTCGGTCGTGCCGATTACGTCATCACCGAGGCGGGCTTCGGTTTCGATTTGGGCGGCGAGAAGTTTTTGGATCTCAAGTGTCGGCAGCTTGGCGTTTGGCCCAGGCTCGTGGTGTTGGTGGCGACGCTCCGGGCGCTGAAGTTTCACGGCGGCGTCAAACTCGCTTCCGTCGGAGAAAAAAACGCCGCTGCGCTAGATGCAGGTCTTTTGCATTTGGAAAAGCACCTTTCGTCCGTCGCTCAGTTTGGTCTTCCTGCCGTCGTCGCGATCAATGTTTTTCCCGACGACGATCGGGAAGAACTGCGCCGGGTCGAACAGGCCGTTGCAAAACATGGCGCATCGGTTGCCCAAACCACCGCATTTTCAGACGGAGGTGCCGGGGCGGTCGCCCTCGCCGAACAGGTCGTTGCTTTGGCCGAAAAAGGCGACGCGGCTCCTCCGGCGCCCCGATATCTGTATGAGCCGGAGGACGATTTTCTGGAAAAATTGCGCAAGATCGCCTGCACGGTGTACGGCGCAAAACACGTAACGATTGCGGCTGCGGCAGAAAAAGACTTGCAGCGTTTTTCGTCGTGGGGATTTGGGAAATTGCCGATTTGTGTCGCAAAAACTCAGCTTTCACTTTCGGACGATCCGAACCTTGTGGGTGTGCCGACGGATCACACGTTGACGGTTCGCGAAATTCGCTTGTCGGCGGGGGCAGGTTTCTTGGTGGCGCTGTCGGGTGAAATCGTCTCGATGCCGGGCCTGCCGAAAAAACCCGCAGCGTGGAACATTCACCTCACACCCACCGGCGACGTGCGAGGCTTGATGCAAAACGAGCATTGACCACGTAAACTGCCGCCCGCTTTTTGATCGCACTTTTTGAAGGAGACCGACGTGAGCACAACGAGCCATTACCGCAGCAACCTGCGCGACCTGTTTTTCAACTTGTTCGAGTTTGGGGACATCGGGAACACGACCCTCGGGCGCGGCCCCTTTCACCAAATCGATGTCCCGACGGCGAAAGAAACGCTGGTTCAGCTTGAAAAATTGGCTCAACACGAGCTGGCACAGAGCTTTGCGTCAGCGGATCGAGAGGGCGTGGAGCTTGGCAGCGACGGAACAATTCGTTTGCCTGATGCGCTGAAAGCGTCGTTCGATGCGTATTTTGCGCTCGACTATCACTTGCTCGAGATGCCTGAACACATGGGCGGTTTGGGTGCTCCTCCGTCGCTGAATTGGGCTGGATACGAACTTCTGGCGGGAAGCAACGCGACGGCGGGTTTCTACCTGACGACGCAATTCATGTTGCGCGTGATCGACAGGCTCGGAACGGCAGAGCAAAAAGCGCGGTTCATTCCGTCGGCAGTGGCTCGTCGGTGGAATTGCGCGATGGTGCTGACGGAACCCGACGCGGGCAGCGACGTGGGCGCGGGAAAAGCCAAAGCTCGGCACGTCAGCGGAGACGAGTGGCACATCGAGGGCGTCAAGCGTTTCATCACGGGCGGGGACTGCGACTATTTTGAAAACATCATCCACTTGGTTTTGGCTCGCCCCGAGGGTGCAGGTCCTGGAACCAAAGGTTTGTCGCTGTTTTTGGTCCCGAAAGTTTGGGTGAATCCCGACGGGACAATGGGTGAACGCAACGGTGTTCGAGTCACCAAAGTCGAACACAAAATGGGCATCAAGGCCTCAGCGACGTGCGAGCTTGTTTTTGGCGACGAGACCCCGGCGCGCGGTTTGCTCCTCGGGAATGTCCACGATGGAATCCGTCAGATGTTTCAGGTCATCGAGCAAGCACGAATGGCGATTGGTGTCAAGTCGATGTCCACGCTCTCGACGGCATATCTGAATGCGCTGTCGTATGCGAAAGAGCGCGTGCAAGGGCCCGATTTGCTGCGAGCGATGGACAAAACGTCGCCTCGCGTGGCGATTCTGGGGCATCCCGATGTGCGACGGATGTTGCTGTTGCAAAAGTGCCACGCGGAGGGCATGCGGGCGCTTTGTTTTTATACGGCGTTTCTTCAAGACCAGCGTGAGCTTGCGCGGGAGACGAACAAAGCGCAGGCTGCGGCGTTCGATCGGCGCAACGACCTGCTGTTGCCGCTTGTGAAAGGGTATTGCTCGGAAAAGGCCTACGACATGTTGTCGCTGTCGCTGCAATGTTTCGGGGGCTCCGGTTATTTGCAGGACTACCCCATCGAGCAATACATCCGCGACCAAAAAATCGACACGCTGTACGAAGGCACGACGCACATCCAGGCGCTGGACCTGCTATTGCGCAAAATCGCCAAAGACGGTGGCCAGACGCTGCGAGAGGTGCTGGCCGACTTGCAGGCGACACTCGACAAAAACGAGGGAGGTGAGGCGTTGGCAGATGCGCGGTCGGCGCTGGCGACGGCGGTGGGCCACGTTCAGGCGATGCTCATGGCACTGCTTGGGAAAATGCAGGACTCGCTTTACCACGTGGGTTTGCAGGGCAATCGCGTGCTGATGGCGCTCGCCGAGGTCGTGATTGCGTGGCTGTTGATTCGACATGGCGCACTGGCCGTGGAAAAGAAAGCGGCGCTTCCCGACGGGGCCGAAAACGAACAAGCGTTCTACGACGGGAAAGTGTTTTCTGCGCGGTACTTTGCGACGCAGGTCTTGCCGCGCCTGTCAGCAGAGCGCGAGCTGCTCGAGCGAGGCGACCTTGCGCCGATGACCCTCTCCGACGCTGCCTTCTGATTTCCGCAATTCCGAAAAAGGTCTATACGTCCAGGGAATGTGCCTCGCTGGCGTGTTCCATGATGAAACGGAAACGCGCACTGGGGTCTTTTCCCATGAGTTCGCCGAGTACGCGATCGGTCGTTTCTCGATCAGTGACATTCACACGCAATGCAATGCGACGTTTGGGATCAAGCGTGGTCGCCCAAAGCTGTTGCGGCATCATCTCGCCCAGGCCTTTGAAACGCTGAATATCAACTTTTGCACCCGGTTTTTGCTTGGACAGGAGCTCATCTTTTTGTTTGTCGCTTAACACCCAATGCGTCTCTTTTCCAATATCAATCCGATAAAGTGGAGGCTGTGCCAAAAACACATGACCATTTTCGATGAGTTTTGGCATTTGCCGATAAAGAAAAGTCAATAGCAGCGTGGAAATATGATGTCCATCGCTATCAGCGTCCATCAGAAGAAAAATTCTTCCATAGCGCAAACGGCTTTCATCGTATTTGTCACCCATCCCGCAACCCAGCGCAGCCACGATGTCTTGCAGTTCTTTATTCGACAATAGTTTCGATGAAGATGCTTGTTCAGCGTTCAACACTTTTCCGCGCAGCGGCAAAATCGCTTGGGTTTTTCGATTGCGGCCCTGTTTTGCTGAACCTCCGGCGGAATCTCCTTCTACGATAAAAAGTTCGGTTTGTTTGGAATCGCTGGATGAACAGTCGGCGAGTTTTCCCGGCAAATTGAGACGCTGACCGACGACACTTTTTCTGGGTATCGATTGATTTGCGGCTTTCATCGCCTCGCGCGCTCGGGCGGCTGCGATGATGCGTGTGACAATCGTTTCTGCCGTTTGTTGATTTGCGTTGAGCCACTTCTCAACAAAGGCTCGTAGCGAGCCATCGACTTCTGCGGTGACTTCTGGATTGTTAAGACGTTCTTTGGTTTGTCCTTGAAATTGCGGTTCGTGCAAATACAAACTTAAAATGGTCAGCAAACCCTCTCGGATATCCTCTGCGATAATCTGTACGCCTTTGGGAACAAGGCTGTGCGTATCCATATAATTTCGCACACCTTTGTTCATTCCAGACTTAAAACCATTTTCATGTGTTCCGCCGGACGGGGTCGGGATTCCGTTCACAAAGCTCTTGACGGTCTCGTCAGTGCTTTCCGTCCACACAAACGCCAATTCAAAGCGCAAGCCGTTTCCATCGCCTTCCCCATCTCGAACGAAATAGGCCGGAGGACAAAGCATAGGTCTGTTCTGTTCAGTGGCCCACTTTTGAAGATAATCGGCGATTCCACCTTGATGGGACATTTCAATCTTTTCGCCGGTTTCTTCATCGATAAAGACAATCCGAAGACCTTTATGAAGATAACTCTTGGATTCGAGGCGTTCACGCACAAGCTCTTTGTCGAAACAAGCTTTTTCGCCAAACATTTCGGGGTCGGGGCGAAAGAAAACCCGGCTGCCGGTTCCACGCGACGAACCCACTTGGCGCAAAGGCGTGACGGCGACGCCTCGCTGATACTCTTGTTCGACCTCCTTTCCGTCGCGGCGGATGCGCACTCGGAGATCTGCGGACAAGGCATTGACGACGGATGCGCCGACGCCGTGAAGGCCGCCGGAATGGGTGTAGCTGCCTTGTTGAAACTTTCCTCCGGAGTGGAGCGTCGTGAGGATCACTTCGAGCGCGCTTTTTCCGTATTTGGGCAACATGCCTATCGGGATGCCGCGCCCGTTGTCCTCGACGGTGGCAGAGCGACAATCACGATGCAGGGTCACGGAAATCGTGGTTGCATAGCCGTTCATCACTTCGTCGATGGAATTGTCGAGAATTTCCCACAGGAGGTGGTGATACCCGCGGCTGTCCACGCCGCCGATGTACATGCCGGGGCGTTTGCGAACGGGGTCGAGTCCCTCGAGAACGACAATGTCTTCTTCGGTGTAGCGCCCTGCTTGCCCCATTTGCGAACTCTGTCCCATTTGCCCCATTTTTGAAGTCTGTTTTGACGGTTTCATGTTCATAGCGGTGGAAGTTGCCGACGGAAAAGCGGGCGTACCGTATCACGGCTTCAAACAGGGTCAAAAAGCGATCCAAAACCCGAAGGCCATTCCGAACGCAGTCCGGGTCCAGTCTTTTCACCAAAGGTGGCAGGTTCGCCTTCTCTGTTGGGGGGCTTCGTGGTACGGTGCGACAAGTCAAATGAGCGAAGCAGCGCGCATCGGTGAGACGATTGGCAAAGGTCGCTTCAAACTGCAAAAGAGCTTGGGGCGAGGCACTTTCGGCGACGTGTACTTGGCGGAGTCGGCAGACCCACAGGTGACGGCGGGCCAGAAAGAGGCGGTGATCAAAGTCTTGCATGCGCAATGGGCCAAAGTGCCCGAAGTGGTCGAGCGTTTCCGACGAGAATCCATGGTTACGCAGAAAATCGACCATCCGCACGTCGCGAAGGTTTTTTTGCACGGAGAACTCGACGACGGGGTGCCGTTCATCGCGATGGAGTATCTGCCCGGCAAGAGTCTGCGCGATCGCCAAGAAGAGGGGCCGATTCCTTACGCGGTGTCGCTTGAGATTTTGATCAGCGTCGCGGATGCCTTGTCTGCTGCGCACCGAGCGGGCGTCGTTCACAGAGACCTGAAGCCGGAAAACATCCAGCTCATCAACCGAAATGGAAACCCGGATTTCCCGATTGTGCTCGACTTTGGCGTCGCGAAGTTTTTGGACGCGGCAGAGAAACTGACGATGACGGGCGCGCTTTTGGGGACGCCTGCCTACATGTCGCCCGAGCAATTCCGAGGCGAAAGCAACTTGGGTCCACCGTCGGATATTTATGCGCTCGGGGTGCTGGGGTACGAGCTGTTTTCGGGCAGCCTCCCGTTTGCGGGACGGACGTTTGCCGAGTTGGCGGTTGCACACACGACTCAAAAAGCGCCTCTTTTGCCGGGTGTGCCTTCTCCGTTGACGGATTTGATGGATCGCTGTTTGGCCAAAGAAGTGCGGCGTCGGCCTCGGGCGGATTTGCTGGTGCAGAGTTTGCGCAGCATCCAGCAAGGTACGCCCCCGCCGAAAATGCCCGAGGTGTTCGTCGATCCGTATGCGGTCACGGGACGAGTGGATGAGGCGGTGCGGACGGCGGTGCTGAACCAGGCGGCACTCCAAAAAAAGATGGAGAAGCGCCAGCGCCTGTTTACAGTTCTTTTGGCGGGGGCGGTGTTCGTATTCACCTGTGCCGTCGCTGTAGTCATCTATTTGTTCCTGCTGTAGTCCAAGAAAGAGTCGGCCCATGTTCGACGATCGCCGTTTGAGCCTGCTTTTGTTCCGATTGCTCTGTTACTTGGTGCTGTTGGTGGTCGCGTGGACCGTGCTCTCGCGGTTGTCGCTTGTGCTGACGCCTGTGGCCGTGGCGCTGGTGTTTGCGTTTTTGCTGAATCCATCGGTGACGGCGCTGGAACGGCGAAAGGTGCCGCGCTGGCTGGCGGTGGGCGTGATGCTGCTGCTCCTTTTGGGCGTGCTGACGGCGATTGCGTTGACGATTCCGTATTTGGTTCGCACGGAAATCGAGCGTTTTTCCGAGCAGCTTCCGGCATACCAGGAGTTGCTCGACAAAAAAGTGCTGCCGCTTCTGTCCAAGATTTTCAAATACCGGGCGAACAGCATCGGCGATTGGTTAAAGCTCCTGACGACGCAACTGACCGATTGGGTGCGCGGAGCAATGGGGCAAATCTCGAACGCGCTCGGGACAGCGATTTTGAGCGTGGCGGGCCTGTTCAAATATCTGGTCGCGGGCCTTTTGGTTCCGGTCTTCACCGTGTCGTTTTTGATGGACATGCCGGAAATTGGGCACAACCTGCGCACGCTGTTGCCGCCGCGTCACCAAACGGTCGTCGGCGACATCATGGATGACATTTACAACGCCCTGGGAAGCTGGCTGCGAGGCCAACTGACGGTGATGGTGATTCAGGCGGTGCTGTATTCGGTGGGTCTGTCGATTGCTGGGATTCCGCTCGCGATTTTCATCGGCTGTACTGCGGGGCTGCTGGCGTTTGTGCCATATGTGGGTGTGTCGATCGGTCTTTTGGCGGCGTTGCTCGTGTCGCTGCTAGAGGTCTCGACGGGAGGCGCAAAACCCATCTTGGGCGTGCTCGTGACGTTTGGCTCGGTGCAACTTCTGGATGCGCTGGTGATTACGCCTCGGGCGGTCGGGGGCCGAATCGGTCTGTCTGCGGTCGGTGTGATTTTCGCGCTGTCTTTGGGAGGAAGCCTGCTTGGGTACGCGGGCCTGCTGTTGGCGGTTCCGTGCGCAGCGGTGCTCAAAGCGTTGTGGCCGCGCCTGAAAGAAACCTACACTTCGACGAAGTTTTATCGTGGCGAGCCGCAGCCCAATGTGGACACTGCGGTTTCTGAAACGACCTCTCCTTTGAGTCAAAACGAAAAAGACAGCGCATGAACACCTCGAATCCCCAGACCGAAGACGAGCTTTGTTTGACCACGCAGGGTGCGGTTCGCATCCTGGCGATGAATCGGCCTCAGACGAAAAACGGCCTCACGTTGGATCTTTTGGCCGCGATGATTTCGGCGCTCGAAGAGGCGAAAAACGACGCTTCGGTTCGGGCGATTGTGCTCACGGGCCGAGGCGGTTCTTTCTGTTCGGGGCTCGATTTTCGCGCGGCGCTGCAGCTCGTGCAGGCGGGCGGCACGGACTTTACGGACCAGGCGGAACACAGGCTGCGCAACTTCTTTCACAAAGCGATTTTGTCGCTCGCGTCGTTGCCAAAGCCGGTCATTGCACTCGTCGATGGAGCAGCGGCAGGTTTTGGTTTGGACTTGGCGCTGGCGTGCGATCTGCGGATTGCGACGAAGCAAGCTCGGTTTGGCGAGATTTTCATCAAACGCGGCCTGATGCCGGACGGCGGCGGGACCTATACGTTGCCAAAACTCGTCGGTTTGGGGCGGGCGTTCGATTTGATGCTGACGGGCGACATTCTGGATGCGGAAGAGGCGCTTCGGATCGGTCTCATCAGCCGAATTTTCGACGGGGAAACCGAGGCGATGGCGTTTGCCGAACGCATTGCGGCGGGGCCTCCTTTGGTCATGGCCGAAATCAAAAAAGCAGTCTACGCAGGCCTGTCCCAGAGTTTCCCCCAGGCACTGGAAAACGAAGTTGCGGGGCAAACGAAACTGCTGCGGTCGCAGGATTTTTTGGAAGGCGTGAGTGCCTTTTTGTCCAAACGTCCGCCGCAGTTTACGGGTCAGTAGGGGCGTCGAAGCAAGGGGGCCGGTCGATGGATTTGGGGGGCGCAGAGCCGGGCAAGATGTTTTGCAAATAGGCGTAGTCCGTATCGCAAAACACGGCTGGGCCGTCTGCCAACAATTCCGCCCGTTCTCGAAAACTCCGAAGCGAGCCGGGATTCATGATGCGCCCGCGCAGTGTTCCGTTGTTGTGGTACGAGGCCGACTCGCTCCCTGGATTCGCCAAACCCAGACTGTGCCCGAGTTCGTGCGTCATCGTCGTCCCGATCAAACTCCCGAGCACAAAAATCGCGCAGCTTACTTGCCGGGGCCGGTCCCCCTGATCAACGGGACACAGACTCCCGGACGACAATGCTGGCAAAAGTGTCGCTTCGCGCAGCGTCGCTGGACTGCCTCCTTGATCGGGCCGGAGCGGATCGAAAATAAGGTCGAAGACCTCCGAATCCGCAGGCGCGGCCTGAATCGACTCGACACTTCCGGGGTGCGCCGAAAAACCCAAAAGTTGCTCGGCAAACACGCCTCCGTAACCCGGCGAACCGTCGTTTTGCGTCACTGCATTCACACCCCCAATCCGGTCATACAGACGTTTGTTCGACCTGTCTCGGCCCGGTGTGTTGTCGTATCCCAAATACCCCAGACCGTTCGGATCGGGCCCCCCGATATCGACTTGCGCATACAGCGCGAAATCCTCGGGCAGCGCCGTTTCTTCGTCCGCTTCCCGAAACTCGACGTGTACGCCCAGATAATCGCGCCGAGCGACTTCCAGCACTCTCGCCCGCACCGCTCGGTCCACCGTCCGCAGGCCAAACAGGCGCAAGCTGTCCCGATACGAATCCAAAAACCGCACCACCACGACCTGTTTGGGCCGCAACAGAGACAGTTTCAGCGGCACCGACTTGCTCGACACCACTTCGGACCCGTTGTGCAGCGTCAGTGTCCCGGTGCCTGAAAACACGCCCGCTGCCTGCCGCAATCCCCCGCGCGGTTCCAGCGCCTGTCCCAGCGCATCCGTTTCATCCAGCACATACCGGCCCACCGGTCCAGACGGAAAACGCGGCACATATTCCACCACCAGGTCCAGCCCCACCGGAATCACCACTGGAGAACCCAAAAGCGAAAACTGCCCCTCCAAACGCAGCAGCGTCGCCTGTCCGGCTTGTCCCCCGACAAAGCCCGCGCCCTGTAGTTCGACATATTGGCCCACGCTCACCGCGCTCGGAAAGAGGCCGCTTAGCTCGGGCCGCACCTGTTGCACCGACACAGAACGCGCTGCCGATTCCGGGCGTGCCGCCTGCCCCGGCGGTTCATTCCGCAAACGAATCGAGCCCAAAAACTTGCCCGGACTTACGCCGTGAATCGCGGGCGAATACGCAAGCACTCCATGTTCCCGATCGAAACGGCCCTGCGGCAAAACCGGAAGCACCACGTCCGACACCTTGCGTCCGTGTTGCGCGCACGGTTCGCGTTCTCCTTCTGGCAAAAAACACCCCGAAACCAGCGCCACCGTCCGTCCTTCGCCCCCGCCCAACAGCAGACCATCCCCATGCAGCAGCAACGCATCGTTCGGATGGACTTTGCCCGTCGTCCGCCACGGTGCAGACAGTTCCACCTGATCCAACCTGGGCGACAGTTTCGGAAACAGTTTGAAGCGGACCTGGATCGGTTCTGTGATGTGTTCCTTTCGATCGATGAAACTCGCGACGACGATCCGCGCGTGCCCCGAAAAGTCCACGCTGTTTCCCAAAAGAGCCCCCAACATCTCTGTATCGACGAAACGGTGCGCCTCTTTGGAGTTTGTGTAATCCAGTCGCAGACGCACCTCGACGTTGCGTGGGGCCCCCTCTGGCGGCTGGCTCGTTCCCGAAAGCGACAGATACAACGCGCCTTCACCCGGCGGAGGCAACGCCCGCCCCGTCACCACCAGGTCCGAAGCGGGCAAAAGCGTCGTCGGTTGAAGCGACACAATCTCCAAACCGTACAAGTCTGCGTCCGGGTCCTCCAGCGGTTTTTCCGCCTCTCCGCAAGCCCCCAAACACAGGCCCAAACACAGGCCCAGAAACAGATCTGCCCAAAGCCTTGCCCAAAGCCTTGTCCCACCCCGCCTCATCCCGGCCTCCGCAGCACGATCACATAGCTTTTGCGCACGCTTTGTTTCGCCGCTTCCGCTTGCAACAAAAGCGGATACACCGTCCCTTGCGCGATCTGTTCCGCCGATGGACAAAACCGCAACGTCCCCGACAGAGCTTCGTCCTGCACCACCTCTGCATGTCGCACAGGTTCCACCAGCGACAGCGAAACCTGCGGCGAGCTACTCGACTCCACCACCACCGCCACCTCTGCACACGCGGCCCTTTTCAGATCGAGCGTCGTGCCTTCCCCCACCGGCTCCCGAAATTTCGGCGGCTCTGCCCCCGCCTCTACAAACAGAGAAAGAGCCACCTGTCCTCTTTGCCCCAGGCTTTCCGCCCAAAACACCACGTCCAGCGCCCCCACATCCGTTGCGAGCGGCGTAAACCGCCACAGCGCCCGACCTCCGCTGTACGCGCTCAGCGTCGGCCTGCGAGCCCGTTCCGCCAGGTCTTTCCGATCCGGCGTCTCCCAACCAAACGTGACCGCCTGCCCCGCCGGCACATCCGCCAAAAGCGGCACCACCGACTCGTGCGCCACCAACACCTGCGGAGGCGCAACCGCCGAAAGCCCAAGGCCCGCCGCCTCAGGCTGACACGCGCCCGCCGACAAACAAACCAAAGCGACCCCAAATCGGCGTTTCACGTCCCCTACCATACACACATCCGCCCCCCAACAAACCGATTTTTCCCCTCCAGGAACGGATCAGGCTCGTTCGACGAGTGCCGCTGCACCCATTCCGCCGCCGATGCACATCGAGATGATGCCGAAGCGGCCTCCCTGGCGACGCAATTGCCGCAGCGCCGTCAGCGTGAGCCGTGCCCCCGTCGCGCCAAGCGGATGCCCAATCGCGATCGCCCCCCCGTTCACGTTCAGCTTTTCGGAAGGAATGCCAAGCTCCCGCGCACAATAAATCGCCTGGCTCGCGAACGCTTCGTTGAGTTCCCACACATCAATGTCCGCGACCGACATCCCGAGTTTCGACAGAAGCTTTCGCACCGCCGGCACCGGTCCGATGCCCATGATTTCCGGCGGCACGCCCGCCACCGCGAAGCCTCGGAAGTAGCCCAAAAACCCGCCCGACTTGCACGTTTCCTTCGCGCACAGCACCAGCGCCCCCGCCCCGTCCGTCAGCGGCGAGCTGTTTCCCGGCGTCACCGAGCCCGTCGGGTCAAACGCCGGACGCAGGCCCGCAAGTTTGGCCGCATCCGTGTCTGCGCGCACAAGCTCGTCCCGGTCGAGCTTCACCGTGCGCGGTTTGCCCGTCTCATCGAACACCGTCGTCTCGACCGGCAGAATCTCGTCGTCGAAAAAGCCCGCCTGTTGCGCCGCGATCGCTTTGCGGTGGCTTTGGCAGGCGAAGTCGTCTTGCTCCGCCCGAGACACCTGAAACTTCCGCGCCACGTTTTCCGCCGTCACGCCCATTGGCGTAAACAATTCCGGTCGTTCCTCGACCAGCCGAGGATTCAGCGACACTTTTGCGCCCGTCATCGGAATCATCGACATCGATTCCACGCCGCCCGCGACACCCACGTCGATCTGCCCCGTCGCAATCCGATCCGCCACGATCGCCTGCGCCTGCACACCCGACGCGCAGAACCGGTTGATCGTCATCGCCGGAACGTCCACCGGCAGCCCAGCGCCCATGGCCACAAGCCGCGCCATGTTCATGCCCTGTTCCGCCTCGGGAAACGCGCTTCCCAGCACGACATCCTCGATGTCCGCAGGCGCAATCCCCGCCCGAGCCACTGCGCCTCGCACCACATGAATCCCCAGGTCATCGGGCCGCGTGTCTTTGAGCGAACCCTTTGCACCTCGACCAAACGGCGTTCTCACGCCCTGCACAATCACGACTTCACGCATGGCGGCAGTCTGCGCCAAACCGTCCCCCCTGACAAGCACCCTCTCACCCCAAAAGCCCACCTTTGGCACAAACTCCCCCGCTCCTCCCTGACCAACGGTCCAGGCGTCACCTTTGCCCAAACCACGACAAAAGGCACGCTTTCAGCTCAACATGCCAGAGGCGAACAAGACGCCCAGGTCAGGCTCACCTTGTTTCCAAGTTCTGAGTGCTGGATGGCGATCGCCGGACACGATATCCGTTGCCCCATGCGGATCTTTTGCAAAACAGAGAATCTCAGAGGGTTTCAGCAAATTCAGCGCGACCGGACTGTGTGTCGCAATCAGCACCTGGCTCGCATACATCGACGATAAGGATTGCAATACCGTTTGAATGGCACGCAGATGGATGCCATTTTCCGGCTCTTCGATCAGAAACACGCCCTCTATCTCATGCAGATAGGCGCAAATTGTCAGGGCCAAAAGCCGCAGGGTTCCATCTGAAGCCAGCCAAGACGGCACTTTGGCACCGCACTGATACTCGATCATGAGATACCGGTGTTTGTCTTCCGGGCGCTCAATCGTATCGATGTCTTTGATGTCTTCCAGCGCCGTCCGAACGTGATCAAGCCACGCCTGAAATCTCTGTGTGTCTTTTCGCAATTCAGCGATGACCCAAGGCAAATTTGAGCCGTCGGTTTGAAAACGCCGTCCAAGGCCAGGTGGGCTCGGCTGACGAATGATTTTGCTGTTCAACACAAAGGACTGGATTCCTTTTTCGAGGAAACCACGAAACCAAGTGCTGACCGGGAAGCTATACACATCTGCCGGAACATTGGCCAAGGCCGACCTTGTTCTTCCCAGCCTGAACGAGGGCACATAAGACTTCCCCCCTTCTGGATAGTAGTCGTTGCCTCCCAGTGTCTTCTTCAGAAGCGCGTTCATCGCTTTGTGTTTGTTTGACAGGATATTCGGCATGTTCGTTTGAGGTGCCGGAAAAAGGTCCCGCTGCTCCGGTTGTGGTTGGGGAAGACCACAAAGCCACAAAGTCTCTCCATTTAGGCCGATTTCGTTTGACGCGATATCTATGCCGACTTCCAATTCATACCGTACATGGCCAAATCGCTGCTTGTTTTGTGCCAATTTCCCTTTTACATGGCTTGGAATCTCGGCCTCGACCGCCAATTGAAAACTCTCCCCTTCTCCCATCCAGAGTAATTTCTCAAAATTCCTGCTTCGGTCTTGCACCGTTTCCAGGACATCGCCCCGATTGTTCATGAGTTGACCCAGAAGCTCGATGACATCTAGAAACGTCGTTTTGCCGCTCGCGTTTGGACCCACCAATGCGCGAAAGCGCCCCAGCGATTGGTCCACAGACTTGAGACATCGGAATGCGCGGGTTTGGATACGAGTAAACACGGGGCGAACCTAGCAGTCGTGGGAGAGACCTTCAACCTTTTAGACCCAACGTCGCCCAGAAAACCGGCGACGTTGAGGGTCCCGACCCAAAACGGAGCATGAAAAACCCGCGACGTTGAGGGTCCAGACCCAAAACCGAGCATGAAAGCCCGCGACGTTGAGGGTCCAGACCCAAAACCGAGCATGAAAGCCCGCGACGTTGAGGGTCTCCACCCAAAAAGGATTCTGATTGGGAACCAGACAGTATCCCTTGCGGAAGGGTTGCGCTTTGTGCAGTCATGGCCTGTGTTTTTCAGCCATGACCAAGCTCCATGTCACCCAGCAAGAAATCGGGCACGCATTCCGAATGCACAGAAAGTTCTATGAAATCACCGACGGTTCCCGGCATCCACCCGGCCCGCCAGCGATGAGCCGTCGTCTGATCCTGTGCTATGCGGTCGAATGTGGTCTGAAACACAAGTTGATGCGGGACAGGAACCTGAAAGACACCAAACAAGTCGAAGAGGCGGTCGGGCTTCACCACGATCTTGGGCGCTACATCAAGGAAGCCAGACTCTCGGCTGACCTCGCGCTCTCGGCCATCCAAGCGATGAAAACCCCTCCATGCCGACCGAGCCGGCATGTGCAGCCATCGCAACTTCACGAGGCGTTTCGTTATGGCGTGGAGCTTGCTCAGGAAGCGCATCTTGTCGAACAACTCAAACGAGTTCTCAAGGTTTGCGAATGAACACGACCAAACTCTATAGCTGGGTGGATGTAGACGCGGAACTAGAGACGCAGCGACTCAAAGGCCAGTGGCCCAAGGGCCTTGTGCGCGCGTCGGCGTATTACGATGGCTTGTCGCTGTCTTTGAACCAGGCGTCTGCGGAACAGGAGGTTTCCGACTGGCTGTCGCGTTGGTTCATGGAACGGTACGAGCCAGGCGAAGACCCCGCCCTGCTTCTGGAAGCCGCTGTCGGCCAGCAGCGAAAATTGCCGGTTTTCTTCGAGGTAGAAGAGGAAGAAAGTGCGCGCATCGCACAGCCGACCACGTTGACTTGGCGACGCTTGGCGCTCCTTCCTGACGAAAAGCATCGCGACCCCAAGATCCCGGTTCAGTGTCCGAGTCCATTTCCCGAAGGAACGCCGCCTATCGTCGCATTCTATTCGTTCAAAGGCGGGGTGGGCAGGACGGTGCATTTGTGTGCGCTGTTTCAAGATCTGTGGAGGCGCAAGCAGCGTGTGCTGCTCATCGATGCGGATTTGGAAGCACCGGGTCTTTCTGTGCTCGCCGAAAAGGAGGGCCGAGGCGTACCAGAAATTTCGCTTGTGGATGTTTTGGCGCTTGCTCACGGGGAAGCAAGTTCAGGTTGGCCCAGCACGCTGTCGCTGTGTGTGCAGAAACTGCGAAGCCAACCGCTTCGGTTTGGCGGCACGGAGCACTACCTGCTCCCGACCTATCGGCATATGGAACAGGCCCTTTTGCTGGACGTGCGCCCAGAGCACCTGACCCAGACACCACAAACCGCTTGGCGACTGGGAGACCTTTTTGCCGCGCTGGGAAAAACGCTGAATGTGGATGTGATTCTCATCGATTTGCGCGCGGGGCTTTCGGAAATGGCCTCCTCGCTTCTGTTTGATTCCCGGCTGCACCGCGTTCTTGTGACCACCTTGGGTGTGCAGTCTCGCCTGGGGACACAACTGGTCTTGCGCGAGCTTGGCAAACTGTTGCCGCCCGACAACCGCGTAGATTTGTTCGATCCCGAAGTGATCCTCTCGATGCTCAATTCCGAACGGATGGACAACGAAAGCAGGCTCGCGGAACTTCGCAACGAATTGGAAAACGCCTATCCGGCACCGCCTGCGGCCCCGACGATCGACTGGGACGGCCCACCCGCCCGACTCGAGATCACGCCTCGTCACCAGACGCGGTTTTATGACGCGCTGCTCAATGCCGAAACGCTCTCGGATTTGTTTGTGCGCATGAACGGTGGCTTGGGCGCAGAGGTTCATGAACTGGTCGAACAGGAGTGGAAGGACTTTTTGTTGGTCCCGCCCAAGCCTCCCGAGCCTGCTGTGCGGCCACCTTCCGCGTCGCAGGCGCAGCAGGACCGAGACGCCCTCATCGCTGCGGCCAAGCGACTGGAATACGCCGAACGAACGCAGGCAGGGGTTCACTTTTTGGTCACGAGACCTCTTCAAAACTTGGCCCAAGCGTTTGAAGTCGAGCTTCCACGCGCCGTCGTGCTGGGCCCAAAAGGCGCGGGCAAGACGTTTCTGTTTTTGAACATCGTTGCGGGTCGGCGCTGGTCTGCTTTTGTGGAAAAAACCCTCGGTCGGAAATCGCCAGTCCAGCAGGAATCCCTGATTTGGCCGCTGAGTTGGCCTCGGACGACAAATTCCACCATGAACGACGAGATCAAATCCTGCGCCAGAGATTGTCGAGCCCGCCTCGGGTTGTCGGAACCTTCGACGTGGGAACTGTCCCAGTTGCGAGAGCGTTTGGACGAAGAAAAGTCCCAAGGTTCCAAGCACGAGACGGTTTGGCAGACGTTTTGGTTTTCCGTGTTGGCCGACTCTCTTGGTGTTCCGCGACAGGCCGACGAGGAACCTGCTCGGGCTCTTGCACAGTTTGTCAAAAACGCGACTGCCCAACTCGTCGTCGTGATGGATGGATTGGAGGAGCTTTTTCCAAACATCAGGGGGAATGAAACCGAGCAGGTTGCCCTTCGTGCGCTGCTGCAAGGCGTACCTGAGCGACTCGGCTCATTTCCCGACAAGCCGCTCGGGCTCTTGGTGGTGGTTCGAGACGATGTGGCCGCTTCGGCGATCCGGCAGAATTTCGGACAATTCAGAAGCAGTTACGAACCGTATGCCCTGCGCTGGGATGCTGAGGAATCGCTGCGCTTGGCTCTGTGGCTGGCCCTGGACGCCAAAGTCAGTGTGTTTTCTGCACGTGAGCTGCCCATGGATCGCATGGATCAGCTCATCTCTTACGATCTGCACAAGCATCTCGTGGAACTTTGGGGCTACAAGCTGGGGCCTCAACAATCCAGGGAGGCGCGCAGCACGCCTTATGTTTTAAGCGCGCTGGCCGATTTCCAAGGCCGGATTCAGGCTCGCGACATGGTGAGGCTGATCTTGAAAGCCGCCGAGCAAAGCCGGGCATCCAAAGAAGCTATGCCCCTGCTCATTCCGAGTGCCATGCGGAAAGCGCCCGATTTTTGTGGGGTAGAGAAGCTTCGCGAGCTGCTCGAAGAGGTCGTGGACCTGGAAGGCCCGGTGAAGAAACTCCGGGAAAACCGCAAAGCCGAAGAGCGCTCAAGTCCCTTTGATCCGGCGGCGTTTCAACTGACGGCGGACGAGGTGCAGCACCTTGAATCGACCGGGCTTGTCAAAAAGCAGGGAGAAAAATACGTGCTGGCCGAGTTGCTGCGGCGCGGTCTCGGGTTTGCGGCACCTCGGGGACGCCCCAAAATCCTCGGCTTGTGAAACCCGAGACATCTCCCGTTTCCGGGCTGTGCCGATGGTCGTTGGCCAAGCGATGTGCAGTTTGCACCGTCGCTTGAAGTGGATGCGCTGTGCGCCGTGCTGCAAGCCCGTGGCGTCGCGGTGCCTCCAGCGTTGCGTGAGCGATGGCTTGAACCCCCCAATCTGGCCCAGATCGACCGCTTGCTCGTCCTGGCAGCGACCAGCCCCTCCCCCGCAGACGTGCTCGCCGCGGCTTCCTGAGCCTGATTGGCTTGGGGATGGGAACTATCTGCGGAAGTCTTTGAGGACGGTTTGGGTTTCGCCGGCGATGATGTGGACCGAGAAGGTCTCGCGAATTCCGAACTCGGAATTGAAGAGCATGATTTGGTGCATGCCGGGGGCCATCTGGTAAGCGGTCTGGGGCGTGGTTAAACCGGTGTCCTGCCCGTCCACAAAAATTTTGGCCCAGGGTTTGGAGTTGATGCGCAAAAGACCCATGGTGGCACCCGGTTTGGGCCCGGTTTTTGGGGGAGGATTGGGGCGCGGCGTGTGATGCACCACGACCGGCGGTTTGTCGGGCTGTTTTGGAACGACGGGCGGTTTGTCGGGTCGCTTGTCGGGCTGCTTGACCGGTTGCTGTTGGGCGACCGGCTGCGGCGGTTTGTCGGGCTGTTTCGGACCGACGGGCTGGGCGACCGGCTGAACGGCGGGCTGGGCGACCGGTTCCTTTTGGGCCACCGGTTGCGGCTGCTTTTCGGGTTGTTTTTCGGGTTCCTTTTGAACGACGGGCGGTTTGTCGGGTTGTTCGGGGGGCAGGGCGAAGTGGAACTGGGCGGTTTTGCCTGGTTCGACGACCACTTTTTCCACGAGTGTCCGAGCGCCTAGCCGCATATCGAGCGTGTGCGGCCCGGCGAGCAAACTCCGATGGCGCAGCGGCGTGACTTGACCCAGGGACGCTCCATCCAAAAAGACCATGGCACCGGGTGGATCGGTTTCGAGGGTGAAGGAACCGGTTTCGGTCACGGCGCTCGGCAGCTCGGCAGTCAGGCGAACGGTCTCGCCCGGTTGCACGGTCACGATGTCGGCCCAGTCCTTGTGCCCGGCGCGTTTGAGGGTGACTTTGTGAGGTCCTGGCGGCAGGCGAAGCAGCACGGGCGACGAAACAGTGCCGGGCTGGGGTTTCTCATCGACGGTCACGGACAGTTCCGCGCTGGGCTGAACCACAATGGCGATCGAACCCTCGCGCAGCAGGAACCAATAGGCTGCGCCGCCTCCCGCAACGGCCAGAAACAACAAAAACAGGACGGCGGACAGCGTTTGTGAGCCTTGCGGGCCCGGCGAGATGCCTGTGCGGGTTCCGACATCCAGGGAATCGGGCAGGTTGAGCGGCGGCGGCGGTGCGACCGTGGGGATTGCGCGGGACCGGGTTGCTTCGGGCACGGGCACGGGTTCGCTTCGGTCGAGCGGAATCGGGGCGCTGACTTCCATGATTTCGTCGATGCTGCCGGGAAAGCGCACGTTTTCGGGAGGCACTGCCACGGTGGGCCCGCCTTCCAATGGGTCACGTTCGGCCCCCTCGCCTTCGACGGTTTTGTACTGCTGCGTTTCAATGTCGCCCGCGTCGCGAGGTTGGGGAACTCCGCCACCAGCTTGTTGTTTCGCGGCGTCCACAGTTTTGCGGAGCGCGGCCCCCTCTTTTTGCGAAAACGCCTTGGTTGCGACGTTGTCGTCTTCAAAACGCGGCTCGGCAACTTTGCCCGCGCCACCAGGCCCGTCCACTGCGGTGTCTTCGTCGGTGTGGAACTCTTCGATTCGTTGCCCCAGCGCCTTGAGTTTGGTTGCCGAAAAAGCGGCCTTGGTCGTCCGTACGGGTTGAGGAGGCGAGCTGGCCGTTTTCACGGTCCTGGCGTTGGTGGACATCCACTCGTTTGGGATGCCGCTGTCCGTGGGAGATTTGGAGGGTTCCTGGGAGGCAGCTTTGCCGGCTTCGGGCGAAAACGCTTTGATGGCTCCCGTGGCTTTGATGGCGGGCAGGCTGCCGGTTTCTTTTCCGGCGCGCACACCGCCGCCCGGATCGGCTTTGAGCGCGGCCATGGACAGGGTGGCTCGGGCGCGTTGCAAAGAATCTGCACCCGACGCAGGCAAGGTCACTTTCGCATCGCGCACGGCGTCGAGTTCCACCTGTTCGGCGTCCATTTCGGTGCGGAACACCCGCTTCATCCACGCGGCGAGCTCCTTGCGTGAAAAAAACTCGCCGGAGGTGTACAGGAACGATTGAAGGTCGGTGTGCAAATCCATCGCCGTCTGGTAGCGGTCCTCGACCTTGAGGGCGAGCGCCTTCATGACGATGCGATCGATCTCGTCGGGAATCCGGCGGTTGTACGCACTCGGCGGCAGCGCCTCGGCCATCTTGACCCGGTTGAGCATGGCCAGCTCTTGATCGGGCGGAAACAGTCGTTCTCCCGTCAGAAGTTCATGCAAAAGGATGCCGACCGCAAACACGTCGGACCGCCGGTCGATGGCTTCGCCGCGCGCCTGTTCGGGGGACATGTACGCAAACTTGCCCTTGAGCACGCCTGCGTCGGTTTGCGGTTCGCGCGCCGATACCTTGGCGATGCCAAAATCGATGAGTTTGATTTCGCCTTCGTAACTGACGAGCACGTTTTGCGGCGAAACATCGCGGTGAACCACGTTGAGCGGATTTCCAAGCGAGTCCTGTTTGTTGTGCGCGTAATCGAGCGACTCGCACAACTTCATGACGATGAAACAGCTTTGAGACAGCGGCATGGTCGGCATGCCGTCGGGAAGCTGCTGCTTGGTCCGCAAAAAAAGCTGCCGCAGGTCTTGGCCCTGCACATACTCCATCGCGATGAAGTAGCTGTCGCTGACTTTGCCCCAATCGACGACCTGACAAATGCCAGGGTGATTGAGCTGCACGGCCAGTTTGGCCTCGTCGATGAACATCGAAGTCAGCTCTTTGTCGGCGGTGAGCATGTCGAGCATCTTCTTCACCGCGACGATGCGTTCCGAGCCTTCCAGCGATACGGTTTTGGCGCGAAACACCTCGGCCATGCCGCCGGAACTCACCCGGTCAAAAAGGAAGTACTTTCCAAACGGTGTCGCTTTTTTCACAAGCATCCTCGGCACAGATTGGTATTGGGCCCCCAAAAACACAGAACCCAAGGAGTGCGCACAAGAAGGCAGGTTAGCATCGCATGTTGGCGAATCACAATGGTTAGTCGGAGCCGCGTGGGAAAGCCCCCTCGCATTTTAGGAAGCCCGGCGCTTTACTCGCTGTGGTGTCGCGTGGTAGCCCATGTAGACATGTCGCAAAAAAACCGGTCGGGATCGTTCGAGGATACGGGGTCCGAGTCTTCACCAACTGAGGCGGTCGAGGGGACGGAAGGGGAGGGAGGAAGCACGGAAGGGTCGCTTCCAGAACCTGATCCCGATGTGCAAGTCGAGGTCTTTCGCACGACGAACCGTTTGCTCGCAGGCATGGTGGTCGAAAGCATCTTGGCACCCGAGGGCGTGTCTGCCGTCATTCACGACCGCATGATGCACTCGCTGCCCGCGCCGATGGTGATGAGCGGCGAGTTCGGCGTGGCCGTGTCCGAGGTGGATGCTCAGGTTGCGCTGTCGGCGCTGCGCGACGCCAAGAGCAACGGCCTCATTTCGGACGAAGGCGAGATTTTGGACGGTTCATCGGAATAAGTCGGGTAGGGCAGGGTAGGCGGGACGGAAGAGCGAGGCGCTATTTCGGCGCGGGTGTCTGCAATCGCTTTTCGAGGGCCTTCAAGTCCTTTTCCGCTTTTTCTTTGCGGTCCTGTTCAAACTCGGCGGCGCATTCCCGGTTTCCCGCAGGCCGCGTCACGATTCCGTCTGCCAAGAGTTTCTGCCGTCGCAACCGTTCCGCCTGCCTCATCCGCGCCGCCGCTTTTTCGTCTTGACCTTGTTGGCCTGGGGCAGGGACTTTTTCGGGCGAAAAACCGACGTGCGAAAAGCCTTTTTCTTTTGTTTCTTCGGCGTCGAGCATCACTTGGTCAATCGATGAATAGGGTTTCTCGGCCAGCCTCGCGACAAAGTGAGGGCCTTTTTGCAACGTGTAGTGCCACACGTCCCCACGCACATATGGCAGCACGTTCGATTTGATCGTTCGCACCACGCTCGTCTGTTCATCAAAAGGCAGCGCCGACACATTGCGCCGGAAACGGTCGCCGTAGCCAAACCACGATTCCGCGTTCGACAGGTACACGACGCGCACCACGACGTGGGCTTGTTTGGCGGCTTCGCTGATTTGCAAAAGCGTCGTCGGCCCGTTCAGGTCGCCCAGCCTGGGCACGATGAGCCCGCTTTGAGCCATTTTGCGAAGGTAAGCGTACTTTGCGCCGTCGCCGAGCCAGGTGTGTTTTTGCGAAATTTCGTCGCGCAAATGTGCGAGCAAATCGGCGCGGTATTGCGTGTACAGAATCAACAGCGACTTGCGCAAACCCGCATCGAGCGAACCGAGCGCGGCTTCCACTTGCAAAGTCGCGCGTCGGTCGAAGAGGGCTATGAACTGATCGGGCGTTTCGGCGTGTTTGAGCAGCGCCGAATACAGCTTGTGGAGCCGAATGACCTCGCGGTCGATATCGACGAGCCAAATCACCGTCGAGCCCGCCGCCGCAGCAATCGTGTAGTTTTGGTCTCCTCCGACGCCCAAATAACCGCCGCCCCTGCCGCGCACGTCCTCGAAGAAAACGTCGTGTCGCCGTTCGTTGGACCACATGTAGTGGCGACGAACTCCACCGAACGGTTCATCGGTGGGCGCGTTCACTGCGCGAAAAAAAGCGTCCGATTCGGGAGTTTTTGGGGACGCGGCAGACTCGGTTTTTTCGGTTTTTGCTGCTGCGGTCGCGCCAGCGGGCGGTTCGCTCGCGGAAAGACGGGGCGCAAACAGCAGAGCGAACGCAAAACCAAAGGCCAGACCCATACGCGATGAAGAAAGCGAGAAAGACACGGGCTGCGATCGTATCACCTCAAAAACACAAAAGGACAGCCGACTCGCGGCAATGGCAGGGCTTCAGTCCAGATTCGAGTGCGGGTCAACCTCGCGACGCAAACCGCGCGTGATAGGCTGCCGCGCATGCGGTTTTCGTGTTGTCCGTGGAGTGTTGTGCGGTTGAGCGGCGTCGGTGGTCTGGTTGGTATTTTGTCGGTTGGGCTGGTTGCTGGTCGTTTGGGTGAAGGTCTTGTGTTTGCGGCGCCGCCCGACAAAACGCCTGAAAAGGCTGGCTCGGGTGAAAAAGCCGGGGCGAATGCTCCCATGGAAAAAGGCGCGAAGTTGCCGCCTGTTGTGGACGAACCGTTGCCACCTCGAGCGCGCCTTTTGTCGGCGAAACATACGCGGAATGCGCTTTTGGATTTTGTCCTCGAAACGCAGAACCGAAGCCAGGCGATCGCGCGCAAATACATGCAGCTTTTGCTGTCGGAACGATACGACGAGGCGAATCACCTGCACGATGAGGTCGGCGGCAGAAAACTCGAATGGCCGCAACTTTTGCAACAAGTCGAGGCATGGACGGGCGAACACGGGCAACCGAAGGAAATCGTCCAGTACCTCACGGCGTCCGTTGGTGCCGAGGTTCAAACCTTCTTTTTCGCTGCCGCCTACAAAGACGGAACGGAGCTTGCGGCGCGCGTCACCGTCGATCACTACGGCCACGTTGTAGGGGCTGCAATAGGGGGCGAGGTCGTTCCTGCCGCTAAAAAACGGTACGACCGGCACGACACCTACCAAACCAAAACCGAGCTGTCCCTTCCTTTCAAAGGTGTTTGGACCGCCACCAACGCGACGCCGGGTTCCAACAACGGGCACTACCTGAATCCGAACCAGCGTTTCGCGGTGGATTTTCAAATTTCCGTCGATGTCGAGAATGGGAAACGGTCCAATCATCAAGGCGACGGGAGCAAAAACGCCGACTACTACGCTTATGGGCAGGACATCCTTGCGCCTGCCGACGGTGTGGTCGTGGCGGTGGTGGACGGTGTGCCGGAAAATCCGCCGGGGTTGACGGACATTTACTATCGATTCGGCAACGCAATCACGATCTCGTTTGGGAACGGAGAGTACGGGCTTTTGGCGCACCTTGTGCCGGGCAGTGCGAAGGTTCGCGTCGGAGACCGAGTGAAGCGTGGGCAAGCCGTCGCACGATGCGGAAACAGCGGCAATTCCACGGCACCGCATCTGCATTTTCAACTGTCCGACAGCCCAACGCTGTCCGTCGCCGCGAGCTTGCCGATTCAATTCGCGAAAGTGCGTCGTCACAACACCGTCGAAAACCGGGTCCAGCCGCTCACCGGCGACCGTTTGTCGAATCCAGACACCGAAACGGCCCCGGAACACAAAGCAACAGCGACGAAAACCGAGAAAAAGTGAAACGCTACGGTTGTGCCGCGTTTGCCGCCGCTTTGTTTGCTTCCTGGGCACCGGGCGCGGTTTGAGCCGAACGCGCGCCGACCTGACCGAGTTGCGCAGGCGGGGCCGATAGAAGGTAGTTCCCGTTTGCATATTTGAACGGCGGCTCGCCTTTTGCTTTTCGCGCGTCGTTTTCGTCCGCAATCCATTTGAGCAATTTCGGCAGCATCTCGACCGTCGCAGGTTGCACGTCGTGAAACAGGACTATCGACCGCGCTCGTCGAATGCGCGACAGCTCGGTTTTCATGAACGCGAGGATTTTTTCCGCGTCTTGCAATTTCCAATCTTGCGGATCGATGTCCCACCCGATGGGACGAATCCCCAATTTGTGGAGCGTCGCGCTCAAAGACGCGCAGTGCGAACCAAACGGCGTGCGGAACAGCGGCGGCGGCACACCGGTTGCATCCTGAATCAGTTTCGCATTGTCCAAAATCTCGCGTTCACCGACGACGGGACCGCGTTTGCCGCACAAAAAATAGTGGTGGACGGTGTGATTTCCGACGATGTGGCCGCGTTTGAGCGTCTCTTTCAGCAGCTCGCGCGCTTTTTCGTTTTGCGCGCCTTTTCCCATGAAGCGCACGCCGTTGACGAAAAACACCGACTTGATTCCAAACTGATCGAGCGTATCGAGCACTTTGGGCGTCATGTCCACGCGCGGCCCGTCGTCGAACGTGAGCAGCAATTCATACGCGCTCGGTTTGGGCACGGCGGGTTTTGCGCCTGGGGGCGGGGCGTTTTTTTTCGGAACCGCAGCCGTGGCCGTTTTTGCTTTGCTTTTTGGATTGACTTTTGCGGGAATTTGCGCAGCCAAAGCCTTCTGGCCTAGCAGAAAAGAGAAGATGGCAACACAGAGCAACGAAAGACGCACGCGGCGATGGTACGGCAACGAAATCCACCGTCAACGAAGATGCCGCACAAAGAAACCCATCCCGTTGGACGTGTACCCATCACAACGCGCGGTTCGGCCTGGCTCTGTTTTGAATGGCGGCAAGGTTCGTCTCTCGATAAGGTGCTCGCATGTCGCAACCTGCGCCTCCTTCGGTTTCGCAGCCCGAAAAACCAGCGGAACCGATGCCGATACCTGTTCCGCCTGAGTCACAGCAAAAGGTGCCGCAGCAAAAAAAAATGGCAGGCACGGCGCTGCTGTTGTCGCTTTCGACGCTATTGTCTCGCGTGCTCGGGCTTGTGCGGGAACAGGTGTTCGCGGCGCTGCTTGGTGCCGGGTTTTACGGTGATGCGTTTGCGACGGCGTTTCGTTTGCCGAATCTGTTGCGAGATTTGTTTGCCGAGGGTGCGCTGTCCGCCGCGTTTCAACCGGCGTTTCTGTCGGCTCGAAAACAGCGCGGTCTTTCCCAGGCGCAACACCTGGCGAATGTGGTCGCGACGGGTTTGCTGCTGGTCGTCAGTGGATTGGTTCTTTTTGGTGTGGTTTTTGCGCCTGCGCTGGTCGATTCCTGGGCCACTGGTTTTTCTTCCGTCGCAGGCAAGGCTGAACTGACGGTGAACCTGACGCGCATCATGATGCCGTTTTTGTTGCTCGTGTCGTTGGCTGCGCTCGCGATGGGCATGCTCAACGCCGAGGGACGTTTTGCGCCGCCCGCGCTGGCACCGGCACTGTTCAATGTGGCGACGGTGGTGACAGGTTTGTCTTTGTGGGCGTTCGGAATCGGGCCGAGCCGATTTGCTGCGACGGCCTGGGCGATCGCGACGCTCGTCGGAGGTCTTCTGCAACTCGGTTTGCAGCTCGTGCCGCTTTTTCGGATGGGCTATCGGTTTCGCCCGAGCGTGGACTTTCGGAACCCTGCGTTTTTGTCGGTGCTCAAAACGATGGCTCCGGCGACGATCGGTCTTTTGGCCACGCAAGTGAACATTTACATCAGCACGAAGTTTGCCTCGACCGAACAGGGTGCGACGGCCTGGCTGTATTACGCCTTTCGGCTGTTGCAACTTCCGATTGGGATGTTTGGTGTGGCGGTGGGCACGGTCGCGCTGCAACGGGCGGCGGACAGCGCGAGCGAAACGGACCTTGCGCAAGCCCTGGCCGGTGTGCGCGACACCCTGACGCGAGGCCTACGCCTGGTGACGTTTTATTCGCTGCCGACTGCCGTGGTGTTTTATTTGCTCGCTGAGCCGATTCTTTCTGTCGTGTATCAGCGCGGTGCATTTTCCGCACACGACACGTTGAGCGTCGCGGTGGCCTTGCGGGATTACGCCGTGGGTTTGGTGTTTTACGCCGCCGTGAAAGTCGTCGTGCCGGTGTTTTACGCGCTGCGCCGAGCCAGGCTGCCAGTCCTCGCGACGGTGGTCACGGTGACGGTGAGCGTGCTGTTCAATCTGGCGCTTCATCCTTTGTATGGATATCGCGTGCTCGCGCTCGGCACGAGCGTGGGAGCAGCGGTGAACGTGCTGCTTCTGCTGGTGTTTTTTGAACGCCGGTTCGGAGGTGTGTGGACTGCGCAACAGCTTCTTGCGTATGCGCGGATGGCGGTCGCGTCGTTGGGAATGGGTGTGTTTCTGTGGTTTGCGGCCCCCATTTTGCTGGGTGCGGTTGCACGTACAGAGACCTATGGGAATGCGCCTGCGCAGGTTCCCCTGTTGCGTTCTGTGCTGTCTCTGTTTGTGCTTTTGGGTCTTTCGGGGGGCGTGTATGTGGGCCTATGCGGACTGTTCCGCGTGTCCGAGCTAGACGACCTGTGGCAAGCCATGCGCCGTCGCATCAACAAGCAAACCACTTAGTTCCCGACTTTTTCGTAGCGGCCCAGACGCAGCGTGTAGCGCGTTTTCTTGTCTTGCCACGGCAGAAGCAGCGGCTCGATGTCTTGTGCAGGGAGTTCCCGCCACGTCGCTTCGGAAAAGCCGACCGCCGGTTCGGGCGAAAGTTCCACGTCGGTGCCTTTGCCTTTTTTGACGTATTCGACTTTGACGGACAGGCGGTTTTTGCCCATCTCTTTGCCGACCTCGGCCTGAAACACGGGCACGAAGCGTTGTCCGGTCAGCTTGAAAAGCCGCAAGACTTCGCGCGTTCCCGCAGCGTTGCGTTCAAACACCCGAGCGGCCACGGCGAACGTATCCGCATCGAGCTGCACAAGCTGCACATCCCCCACGTCTTTGCGCGACGGCGCAAGCTCTTGGTAGCAATACCCTTTGCTCAGAAACGCGAGGTATTTCCCGGCGGCGACGACTTTGCCCGGTCCTTCGCCGACATTCGCGTTTTTGTCGAAAAAGACATCGCCCTGCGACAGCTTGAGATCGTGCAAAAGGTCCGTGTACGCCGAATGTCCTTCTTCAAAACCGATTTCGGACAAATCCGCGCCGGCTTCGACGGACGAGGTTTCTGCAAACCCCTGCTTTTCCTTGCCTGCGCCATCGCTGTCGTGAACCCGCACGGCAAACTTGAGCGGCGCGCCTTCCTTAAAACCCGGCACGATCGGCTTGGGCATTTTGATCTCCAGCACGTAACCGCGCGGCTGGATGGCGTCGTACACCTCGATGACCGGCGGCCCTTTGAGCGGTTTCAGCCTGCCCACCGGCCCTTCGCCCTGGATCACCTTCGGCGCTTTTTTCGCCTCCCACTTGACCACGCGCGGCAGTTTTTGCGACGCCACCGCCGGCCAAATGCGCAGCCTGTCGATGCGCGTGATTTCGCCGGATTTGCTGACGATGCCGAACGCGAATTGCAGGTGATCGTCTTCGTTTCCGCCTGCTTTGGTGCGCACGAGCAAGTCGTCATTTACATCGACCATCAAATAGACGTTCTTTTCGTCGTAGTTGCAGTAGACCTTCACGGCGAGCGAGCGCGGCGCGGCGGCAGTCCCCGGTGCGACGATCGGCACAATCGGCGTCACGCCGTCCCAGTCCGAGGTCAAACCGTCGATGTGAATCGTCCCGGCTTCCACGAGCCCACACGGAATCGTCGTCGCTTCCGCGCGGACGTGCGAGGACGAAAACCCGCCCAAGAAACCGAGCGCCGCCGCAAACCAAAAAACCACCCCAAAACCCATCGGTCTTGGGACCCAAAATCGGCGAGTCAACAGACGAGAATGAGCCATTGTTCGGGCAAAAATCATGGCCGCAGTATATCGACACTTTCGATCCGACTTTTCTACCGCCCAAGACCCAAGTCAGGTCAAGGTTCTACGTGGCTCGTGGGGCGCTTGCGTACAGCAAAGCGGTTTTGTTATCTGTCGGCGCATGCAATACAAAGAGGTTCGGATCGAGGTCGCCGAGCAGGTCGCGGAACATGTCACGGCGCTTCTGTGTGAGCGTTTTTTGCCTTTTCAGGAATGCGATCAGGGCACGCTCGAATCGCCGCCGGTCGGGCGGACGCGCTTTCAGCTTTACCTGGACGAGGCGCAGGCCGCTTCGGTCGATGAACTCCTCGCCGAGGTTCACAAAGCCGCTGGGCCGACAGCCGTTTCCGTCGAACGCCGCGATCGCGATGAAAACGAATGGCGCGATACGTGGAAACAGTATTTTGCGACCCGGCGCATCGGACGGTTTGCCATCGTGCCCAGTTGGGAACGCGCCGCACACACGCCAAAGCCCGACGAAGTGACGCTCTTTCTCGATCCGGGCCGTGCGTTTGGCACCGGAGGCCATGCGTCCACGCGGCTGTGTTTGCAGCTTCTGTCGAACCTGACCCAGCACCAGGCCGCGCAGGCGGTCCTGTCACGGCTGTCGGCTGCCAAAGCAGCAGAAACCCACGGGCCCGGCCCATGTCCCGACCCAATCCCGGAGACCATCCTGGACGTGGGTTGTGGCTGCGGGATTTTGGCGCTCGCGGCGCTTGGGATGTTTCCGGGGGCGCGCGGGGTCGCGATCGATCTCGATCCCGAAGCCGTCGAGGTCACGCGAGAGAACATCGTATCCAACGGCTTGAACCACCGGTTGCGAGCGACCACCGAACGCCTGGCCCGGTTGCAGGGAAAATACGCGCTCGTGTTCGCGAACTTGACCGGGCCGACCCTTGCGCAGGTGTGTGCGGGGCTGTCCGCTCACACGGAAAAAGGCGGCTTGCTGATTGCGTCCGGTCTTTTGTCGAGCGAAGCGGACGCGCTCATCGAGGCGTTTGAAACGCGCGGTTTTGGGTTGCTCGAACACGCTCGCGCCGCCGATGAAAACGCCGCCGCCGCCCCGCATGGTTCACCTGCTGGTTGTGATCCTTGGTCCGGGCTTCTGTTCCAAAAGCGCGCGTAGCCTCCCCAAGCCTTCCTCCCGTCCTCCCTTCCTTGTGTCCCCTCTCGAAACACCCGGTGATGGGGTGAGGACAGCCGCCCCAAAAACACGCCAAACGGAATCGGAAATTGTTTTCTCCATCGCTCTCTTGTCACGCCCGTTCCGAGCGGACTACGATGGACCAGGGCCTTTATCAACCCATCGGGAGGGAGCATGTCTAGAACCATCTTTTTACGCTGGTCCTTAAGCTTGAGCTTGCTTGGTTTTGTGGGCTGCGCGCAGCAATCGCCGCAAGAAGACGACAAGCCGGTTTCATCACTCAAACAATTCGACTTCACCAACGGCAACTTTGAGGACGGCACCCTCAATGGTTGGACCGTAACCACCGGCCTGAACCCGACGATTCCAGTGTTTCCCCCTACGTCGGTCGCCAATCTGGGCCTGACGGCGGGAGGCGGCAACCTGACTTCGGTCAAAACCGGTGCCACGCCCGAATCGGTCTTGGCCGCCGGCATCGGTGCTGCCGACACCTTGAAGTATCCCAGATTTGGCAAATACTCGGCGGTCGTCAATGAGCTGGGGGCGAGCCGAAACGCGAATACGCTGGTCCAAACCATGACGACCACGTCCGCCGATGTCGATCCAGCAGACGGCAACATCCACGTTCGTTTCGCGCTGGCTCCCGTGCTCCAAAATCCGGGTCACGGTGCCAGCCAGCAGCCGTATTTCTACGTCGAGATCAGCAACACCACGCAAAACAAGAAACTGTGGTCCTCGTTCAACTTCTCGGGGCAAAGCGGCGTGCCGTGGAAAAACGACACGGGAGGCAACGGCTCTCAATACACGAACTGGCAGTTGTTCGACGTGGCCCCCGGCCCGGTGGATATTGCCATCGGGGACAAAGTGACCGCCACCATCATCGCTGCCGGTTGTTCGGCAGGCGGCCACTGGGGCCATTTGTATGTCGATGGATTTGGGGCGTTCATTCCCGGCTTGACCGTGACGGCCCAGGCCCCTGCGCAGGCCAATGACGACACCGATCTCGTCTATACGTTCCTGGCCAAAAACGGCGGCGCGTCCGCAGCCAGCAACGTCGTGGTCGAGGAATTTCTGCCCGCAGGAACCACCTACGTTTCGACGAGCGGCGGCAACTGCACGTTTGCAGCCGGCCCTCCGCCGAAAATTTCGTGCGCGCTCGGTTCGTTGCCCGCAGGCGGCAGCACCACCTTCAAGCTGACCGTCCACATCAACAAAGGCGCGACCGGCACCGTGGACAACGGCAACTACAACATCTCGGGCACCGGCGTTTCGCCGCTCATTGGGCCGCTGGTCACCACCCGGATCACCAACGGTGTGAACTACGCGGACCTGGGCATCACCGTCACGGACGGCCAGGCCGCTGTCGAGTGGGGCTCGCCTGCGACCTATACCGTCGTCGTGACCAACAACGGACCCACCGCAGTCACGGGAGTCAAAATCTCGGACGTGATGCCGGCCACGCTGACCAACCCGACCTGGACCTGTACCGGCGCAAACGGCGGCGTGTGCGGCGCGGCCAGCGGAAATGGCGCACTCAGCACCACGGCGGACCTTCCCTCTGGGGCTTCCGTCACGTACACCATCAACACGACTGTTGCGGCAGGAACCGGCACCGGCACCATCACGTACCGCGTGGGCGTTGCACCCGGCGGCACCGTGGTCGATCCGAACCTCGCGAACAACACCGCCGTGGACATCAACGCGGTCGGCAAGTTGTACACCGTGTCGATCGACAAAGGCGCGAGCCTTGGCACCGGCGTTGTCATCAGCAGCCCGGCTGCCCTTTTGTGTGGCACGACCTGCACGACCCAGAGCGCCAAGTTCCTGGACGGCCAAACCATCACCCTGACCGCCGTGCCTGACCCCGGCAAAAACTTCTTCGACGGGTGGGGCGGAGAATGCGCCTCGGCGGGCAAAGCCCTGCAATGCACGCTGACCATCACCAAAGACACCAACGTCACGGCCCTGTTCATGGTGCCGACGTGGGTGATTACGACCAGCCCTGACGGAAACGGCACCATCACCTGCAACCCCAACCCCGCTGTGGATGGCAAAGATTCCGTGTGTACGTTCACGCCGAACCCTGGTTTCGAGCTGGACACAGCCTCGCTCGACGGCACCGGCATCACCGTCAATCCCGATGGCACGTACACCATCCCCGCAGTGACCGATCAGCACACGATTTCCGCCACGTTCAAGAAAGCCAACGGGACCGTCTGTGATGACGCCACCCAGTGCAAGTCCGGCATCTGCGCCGATGGCGTGTGCTGCAACGCCGCGTGTGACGGCCAGTGCGTCGCGTGCAACCAGGCCAACACCCTGGGCACCTGCTCGCCGGTCGTCAACGAGGCCCCCAAAGGCAACCGCCCCGCGTGCGCAGGCAACCTGACGTGCGGACCTGCCGGCGCTTGCTATGACAGTTGCTCGAGCAGCGACCAATGCGTGGCAGGCAACCTGTGCAGTGCCGGTGCGTGCCTCAATGCGAGCGAGTTCAAACTCCGTGGCGGTGGCTTCCTGAGCTGTGACGTGACCACCACAAACGGCTCGAACGCTTCGAGCGCCGCCCTCTTCGGCCTGCTCAGCCTCCTCGGCCTGGCCTGGCGTCGTCGCGCCCGCGCCCTGAAGCACTAACCCCGCTTTCCCACCCTCCGGCAACCTCCCCCCAAAACCTCCCCAACCCCCGCCCAGCGCCTAATCCTCCGTCGGCCCGGTGGGTTGGGTTGCGCGATCTGGATCGGGCGGCTACGGTTTTCGGCCATGTTGCGGAAGCGGGAAGATCTCTTTTCCAAGAAACTGCTCGAGGAAGTGCTGGACGGGGTTCGG